>MRWG01000341.1_pt1 | contig 65644 bp, 56 predicted proteins | sample 1013341 | NCBI WGS metagenome assembly MRWG01 (sample SAMN06117577, study PRJNA244670) | biofilm metagenome | biome: Water; feature: Cathode Biofilm; material: Biofilm; isolation source: microbial consortium enriched at the cathode of a solar microbial fuel cell | place: USA: District of Columbia ...
AAGGAGGAGCAGCAAGGCAAGGTACATGGGGTTGCGGCTAAATCGGTAGACGCCCCCGGTGACCAGGGTGGTGGTTTTGGTACGGAGGCTGGGATCTACGGTAGTGCGTGCCCGCAGGAATTGGATGAGCGCGACCATCGTGATACACACAGCCCCGATACCCAGCCCCAGGATAAGCCCCTCACGGCCAAAAAAATCGAATTCGCCCACCGGAAGGAAGCGGTCCAGCACATACATAAAAGCGACGAAGAGCAGGAATACCAGGGCAGGCGGGATTTTGAGCGTCATAAAAACGGGTTTAAGGTCGTATAAAATTACTATTTTTAGCCCAAACTGCCCGGCTGCTCTGCCGCGCCCTTGGTTTTCATCATGGAACTGGTCTTTGCCACGCACAATCCGAATAAAATTAAGGAAGTACGTCTGCTGCTCCCTGCCCACATCCGTCTGCATACCCTGGAAAGCCTGGGCTGCTACACCGATATCCCCGAAACGGGGGCAACCCTGGAAGAAAACGCCCGGTTAAAGGCCGACTATGTGGCAGGGCGGTATGGACTTCCCTGCTTTGCCGATGATACCGGGCTGTTGGTCAATGCCCTTCACGGCGCCCCGGGGGTGCATTCAGCCCGCTATGCCGGCGGGCAGAAAAGTGCCGGTGACAATATGGACAAGTTGTTGCGGGAGCTGGAAAACACCCATGACCGTGAAGCCCGCTTCGAAACAGTCATCGCCCTGGTGCAGGACGGGGATACCCGGTTTTTCAAGGGGGAAGTCCGTGGTACCATTACCCGGGAAAAAAGCGGTCAGGGAGGATTTGGGTACGACCCTGTCTTTATGCCGGACGGTTACGACCGTACCTTTGCCGCCCTGCCCCTGGAGGTAAAGAACCGCATCAGTCACCGCGCCCGTGCATTGCAGGAGCTCATCGCCTACCTCCAGGGGCCGGGTGCGGGCGGTGCATAGCTCCCCCGCATGAGGTTTGACCGGAAAAGGTATGGCAAAAAGCCTTTAAATCAGGAGATTTGCGAAAATTGGCGAGGCTTTACCATTTGCTTCAAAAGAATTAAACTACCTTTGCCGGCTAATTTGAGGCCGCTGGTATAGCATGTGTTGCAAAGGGCATAAGGAGATTATAAGGTTAATCGCTCGGGCAACATTCTTATTTGCGATTTATAACATATAATCTATTATGACAAAATTTGAAGCACTGGGGCTTGAACCGTCCCTATTGAACGCTATTGCCGATCTGGGTTTTGAAAGCCCGTCGGAAGTACAGGAAAAAGCCATTCCTGTATTATTGGAGGATGAGACAGACCTCGTAGCCCTGGCACAGACCGGAACCGGAAAAACTGCCGCCTTTGGCTTTCCCCTGATCCAGAAAATTGAAAGTGAAAGCCGCACTACCCAAGGGCTGATCCTATCTCCCACCCGGGAACTCTGCCTGCAGATCACCAACGAGCTGCAACTGTATGCCAAGTACGTCAAAGGGTTGAACGTGGTGGCCATTTACGGAGGGGCCAGTATTACGGAACAGGCAAAACAGATCAAAAGGGGGGCACAAATTGTGGTTGCCACCCCGGGGAGGATGAAAGACATGATCGGAAGGGGCATTATCGATATTTCAAAAATTGATTACTGCGTCCTTGACGAGGCCGATGAAATGCTGAACATGGGGTTCTACGAGGATATCCAGGACATCCTTTCCAATACCCCCAGGGAGAAGTCTACCTGGTTGTTTTCTGCGACCATGCCCAAAGAAGTGGCCATTATCGCCAAAAAATTCATGCACCAGCCTAAAGAAATCACCGTTGGTGCCAAAAACGCCGGGGTAGACACCGTTCGCCATGAGTATTATGTCGTCAGCGGAAGGGAACGTTACGAAGCCCTCAAGCGCCTGGCCGATACCAACCCCGACATTTTCTCAGTGGTTTTCTGCCGTACCAAAAGGGATACACAAAAGGTGGCCGAAAAGCTTATAGAAGACGGGTACAGTGCCGGGGCGCTTCACGGTGATCTGAGCCAAAACCAGCGCGACCTGGTGATGAATGCCTTCCGGAAAAAGCAAATACAATTGTTGATTGCCACCGACGTGGCTGCAAGGGGGATCGATGTGGACGATGTCACCCACGTGATCAACTACCAACTGCCCGACGAAATTGAAACCTACACCCACGGGAGCGGCCGTACCGGTCGTGCCGGAAAATCAGGGATCTCCATGGTTATTCTTACCCGCAGCGAATTGCGGAAGGTCAAGGCCATTGAAAAGATCATCAAACAGGAATTCATTCAGAAAAAGATCCCGACGGGCATGGAAATCTGTGAAATACAGCTTTACCATTTGGCCAGCAAGATCAAGGACACCAAGGTCAACAAAGAAATAGACGCTTACCTGCCCGCCATTTATGACGTATTGCAAGGGCTGGACCGGGAAGAGCTGATCAAGAAAATGGTGGCCGTTGAATTCTCCAGGTTCTACAACTACTACAAGAATACCCGGGAGCTGAATAGCCCGGACGGTGGCCAAAGGGCTGCCCGGGATGGTGGCCAAAATAGCGATGCCTTTGCCGGCGACGGTTCGGTACGTTATTTTATCAACGTGGGTGAAAAGGACGGGTACGACTGGATGTCTCTGAAGGACTTCCTCAGGGATACCCTGGAACTGGAAAAAGACGACATCCAGCGGGTGGATGTCAAGGAGAGTTTTTCCTTTTTCAATTCCGACGCGGCCATCAGCGGGCATATCCTTTCCACATTTACCGATTTTAAGGTAGACGGCCGTTTTGTCAATGTGGAGATTTCCAAAAACCCGGACAGTGCGCCAGGCCGCAAGCACAAGGACAAGGGAAAACGCAAAAAACACGATAAGGGAAGAAAAGCCCATAAAGACCGTAGTTTTTCACGGAAACAAGGTGGTAAACCCGGTGGCAGGCGAAGCAAAAAGCGCGATGGCTTCTTTTAGTTAATTGTGTATTAAAAAGTACGGTATCCTTCCAATTTTTGTTTAATTCGTACCTTTACCGTTGATTGCTTTCTATGAAAAGAACTTTTGCCCTGTTGCTCACCTGCATTGCTATGGCTGCCTTTGGCCAGGATGACCAGGAGAGCCCTAATACCCGTGAATTTGAAGCAGTGGTAGTCAACGCCCAAACGGACCTTCCCCTGGAAAGCGTTCACGTAATCAACCTGAATCAGGTGGTGGGTACCATCACAAATTCCAAAGGGGAGTTTTCCATTTCGGCAGCGGTTAACGATACCCTTTATTTTTCTTACCTGGGGTTCAAGTCGCAGAAAATAAGGGTTACCAACGACATGTTCCGTTTCAGGGATACCCGGATTTCCCTTACCGAACTCGCCTACGCCCTGGAGGAGGTGATTGTGCAGCCGTATCAGCTGACGGGCTTCCTGGAGATCGATGTCAAGAACCTTCCGATCAACACAGCCTACCAGTATAGTATTTCCGGCCTCTCCAAAAGCTACGAGGCAGGCAGCAAGAGCCCCAGCGCCGTTACCAAGGTACTGGGCGCCATCCTGAACCCGGCAGATCTGCTTCGAAACCTCTTTGGTAAAAAACCGCAGCAAATGCGCAAATTACGGCAAATGAAGGAAGACGACCGAATTAGGGACCTGCTTGCGGCCAAATTTGACCGGGAAACACTCACGGAACTGTTGCAGCTAGAAAAGGTTGATATTGAGGACATCCTTTCCAATTGCAATTATTCCAAATCATTCATCACTACTGCCAACGACCTCCAGATCCTGGACGCCATTAGCAGCTGCTACGAAGAATTCAAGGTTTTGAACCGCCAAAAGTAAACCGGCCCACCTCTGATGAACTCCCTTGTAGATGGCCTTTGCCCCCCAAATAATACCGTGGTTTGGGCCAGAAATAAATTTTAGTATTCGGGGATCATTTTATAGTTTTAACCAAAATCCGAGATATGAAGTACCTGCTGCTTGCCATGGTAGTATCCCTGTTGTTTATTGCCTGCCGGAATGCCCGTAAAGAGCCGGAAAAAGAAGCCCTGGCAGCTACGGATACACGCCCTTCCGCTACAGCAGATGTCCCGTTTGTCTGGGAGGGTGCCAATGTCTATTTTTTAATGACCGACCGTTTTTACAATGGCAACCCCGGGAATGACGTTAATTTTGACCGGACCGATCCTACCGGCCCTCTTCGGGGATTTATGGGAGGGGACCTCGAAGGGATCACCCAAAAAATCGAAGCGGGATATTTTACGGACCTGGGGGTAAACGCCCTGTGGTTTACGCCTGTGGTGGAGCAAATCCACGGGGCTACGGACGAGGATACCGGGGTCACCTATGGGTATCACGGGTATTGGGCCAAGGACTGGACCGCTCTGGACCCGAATTTTGGTACGAAAAAGGACCTGGCCCGGTTGGTGAAAACGGCCCATGAACACGGTATCCGTGTCCTGATGGATGTAGTGCTCAACCACACCGGCCCGGTCACCGAAAAAGACGCCGTTTGGCCCGAAGACTGGGTACGAACCGGACCTACGTGCGATTTTGAGACCTATGAGACCACTACCGCCTGCACCCTGGTGGAAAACCTCCCTGACATCCGGACAGAATCCGATGAGGCGGTGGAACTGCCCGACGCCCTGCTGGCAAAATGGAAGGAAGAGGGCCGGCTCAGCAACGAACTGGATGAATTACAGCTGTTTTTTGACAGGACGGGATACCCTAGGGCCCCCCGTTTTTATATTATCAAATGGCTGACCGACTATGTGAACGACCTGGGGATAGACGGTTTTCGCGTGGATACCGCCAAGCACGTCGATGAACGTGCCTGGACCGAACTCCATCGGGAAGCCTCCTATGCTTTTGAATCCTGGAAAAAGAAACACCCAGGCGAAGTCCTGGATGAAAACCCCTTTTATATGGTTGGGGAAGTGTATGGCTACGGTATATCATCCGGAAGACAGTTTGATTTCGGGGATAAAAAGGTGGACTTCTACGACCATAGTTTTAAAAGCCTGATCAATTTTGAACTGGTGGAGGATGCCAATACCAAAACATACGAAGCGATCTTCAAAAAATACAGCAAAATTCTGCATTCTGACCTGAAGGACAAAAGCGTGCTGAACTATCTTGCCTCCCATGACGATCCCACCCCTTATGACATGGAACGCAAAGAGTGCATACGTGCGGCCAATGTCCTTTTGCTTACGCCCGGTGCATCGCAGATCTATTATGGGGACGAAAGTGCGCGAAGCCTCATTGTGGAAGGCACCGTTGGGGATGCTACCTTGCGCTCCTTTATGAATTGGGAAGAACAGGACAGCCTGCCACAAACCCGAAAGATACTCGCCCACTGGCAGAAATTAGGAAAATTCCGTCGGGACCACCCGGCCGTTGGTGCCGGAAAACACAAACGGCTTGCCAAAAATCCCTACGTCTTCAGTCGGACCTATATCAACGGAGACTATAAGGACAAGGTGGTGGTGGGCCTGGACCTCCCCAAAGGGCAGAAATACCTTTGGGTAAAGGGTTTCTTCGGTGACGGCACCCTGTTATACGACACCTATTCGGGTACCCCCGTGGAAGTAAAAAATGGCAAAGTAATGCTCGACAATGAATTCGATATTGCCCTGCTCGAAGTAGCCAAGCGTTAGGTTATTGCCGGGAATGCAGGGCGATCCTGTTCCCTTCGGTGTCGATAAAAACGGCCATGTAGCCAATGTCCTTGGCTATCAGTTTTTTGGGCTGCACAATGGTTCCCCCGGCTTTCTCTACCCGATGGAGTTGTTCCTGAACATCCCTGGACGAAAAATACAGCAAGGGGCCATAGGTATCGCTGGGTTTATACCATTCTTTATGCCTGACCAGGGACCCTGAAGCCCCCATTTTGTTTTCCGCGAACGGAAACCAACCCATCTGTAATTCATTCATCTGATGGACCTGTATATCCACCTCAAACACGGTATCATAAAATTTTTTCGCGCGGTCCATATCGGTTACGGGAATCTCGAACCAGCCTACCATATTGTGTTCCATATGTTTGGTTATAAAGGTTTTTAAGAATGGTACTCCGGGGACATACCCCGCCTGCCTTCATCCTTCAGGACGATTCCATGCGGGATTTCAAGGAAGCCAGGCCTTCTTCAAAGTCTTTGCCTACGGCCTTATCCATGTTCATAAAAAACATCATAATACGCATGGGGAACTTGTTTTTCCCCGAAAACCCCCACGTGACCCTGGTGTTCTCCTTGTCAAGACCGTCTACCACCAGGTAAGCGTCGGAGGTAGATTTCCAAGGCTTTAAAAACCGGAGTTCACTTTCAATGCGTTCGCCAGGGACAATCTTTGTGATCTCCTGTTCTCCCTCCCCTACGTCCTTATTGCCTTTCCAATAGCTTACGGCCCCCACTTTGCCATCGGTACCCCGGAACTCCTTGTGCATCTTCGGGTCCTTCTTCTCCCAGGGAGACCAGTCAGCCTGGTTTTTAAGGTACTTCAGATATTCAAATACCGTAGCTTTGGGCTTCCCGATCTCTATGGAGCGGTTTACGTTATAGGTTTTTGGGGCCAATACAGCCAGGATGAGGATCAGTGCGATGATCCCACCTAAAATATAGAGCAAGACAGTCATGGCGTGGGAATTAAGGTGTTGGTTACTGACTAAAAGTAGTGAAAAAGCCTGAATCAACCCTGATAGTCAGGCGAATATGGCGTTCCATACCCCGTTTGGCTGCCCTCCACAAGGAGGGGCCACCTGACCCATGGGGTTTCTCTGGTGTTCCTAAGGGGCGCTAACCATCCACTGCACCCCGAACTTATCCCTGGTCATGCCAAAGATACCCCCCCAGAAAACTTCGCCAAGGGCCATAATCACTTCTCCCCCGGAAGAAAGGCCGGCAAAAAGCGCATGGGCTTCCGCGGACGATTCGGCTGCGACACTCAGATAGATGGCATTCCCCATAACCACCTCATCCTGCAGGCTATCGGATAGTTGGAAGGCGCCCCCTGCAAAATCAAGGCTGCAGTGCATGATTTTAGATGCCATTTCCTGGGGGAAATCCATCTCGGCCGGGGCATCCGAAAATCGCATCAGGGAACTTACCCTGGCGTCAAAAAGGTCTTTGTAAAACCCGATGGCCGCTTCTGCCTGGCCGTCAAAGTTAAGGTATGCGGTTAGCTTCATAAAGCATGAATTAAATGGTTTTTATCCTGTAAGTTACGGGATTTTACCTGAGGGTATCTATCCATTATTCCCAAAAATTCAAACGGGCCGGTGCCAGAGGTTTTTGGTGGTGCCCTACCCCGCAAGGTACCGGCCAATGATCCCATTCACGCTTTTGATCGATTTCTTGGTCCAGTCCAGCCGTTTTTCCAGTATTTCATTTTCACTGAGAGCCCAGGGCAGGTCGGATTTCCGCAATCGATCCGTGAGGGTATAGAGGATGATGGCCGCAGCCACCGATATATTAAGGCTCTCGGTAAATCCTACCATGGGGATGCTGAGGCGGCTGTCGGCAGCCGCCATGATCTCCGGGCTGAGCCCTTCCTTTTCCGTTCCAAAGAACAGGGCCGTGGGCAAACCCTGCCTAAAATTTTCCAGGGTACAGGCATTGGCTTCCGGGGTGGTCGCGACAATTTGGTACCCTTTCGCCTTCAGTTCCGACACACATGCCGCGGCGCTGGGGTAGCGGTGCAGGTCGACCCATTGCTGGGCCCCCATGGCAATCTTGCTGTCCGTGCGACGTCCAAAACGGTCTTCTATCAAATGGAGTTCCTGCACGCCAAAAACCTCGCAACTGCGCAACACCGCACTGGTGTTGTGCAACTGGAACACATCTTCCATCGCCACCGTCAGGAATCGGGTCCGTTGGGAAAGCACCTGCAGGAACCGCGCCCGCCGATCCTCGGAAACAAAGCCCTCCAGGTATTCAAGAAGTTCTATATCCACCATGAACCGAAGATAAGAAAAACGTATATTTAAGTGATAAACCTACTTGAATGAAGCAAAAAATCGTGGTTTTGACCGGAGCCGGGATGAGTGCAGACAGTGGCCTGAAAACCTTTCGGGATGCCGATGGCTTGTGGGAGGGCCACGATGTGATGTCTGTGGCTTCCCCCCAGGGTTTTGCACGGGACCCCGGGTTGGTACTCGAATTTTACAACCAACGCAGGAGGCAGCTATTGGGCGCATCTCCCAACAAGGCCCATATGGCACTCGCCAGGCTCGAGGCACATTTTAAGGTGAGCGTGATTACCCAAAATGTGGATGACCTGCATGAGCGGGCGGGAAGCAGGCAGGTGCTCCACCTGCATGGCGAGCTCCTAAAAGCCCGCAGCACGGGAAATGAAAACAGGGTACTGGAATGGAAGAAAGACCTGGTATTGGGTGATACCTGTGAAGAGGGCCACCAGCTGCGCCCCCATATTGTATGGTTTGGCGAAGAAGTACCCCTGCTTCCCAGGGCGGCAGAAATTACCATGGAAGCCGATGTCCTGCTCATCATTGGCACCTCAATGCAGGTGTACCCTGCCGCCAGCCTGGTACATTATTGCCCTCAGGGTATCCCCATCTACTTTGTAGACCCCCGGCCCAACATCAGTGCCGCAGCCTATAATAACCTGCGGATCATCCGGGAAAAAGCGGCCGTTGGGGTCCCTTTGCTGGTGCAGGAACTGCTCTCCGGGGCATCGGCTTCCCAAACGACCTAAAGGGGACACGCAATAGTGGTATCTGGTGCCTGCAGGTGGGGTCAATAGCCTCCTTTTTTGTATTTTCAGCCCTCCAACATCATTGAAACCAGCAACTTTTGAAAGCACACCAGGTAAATAGCGCTTTGGCAAGGGTATCGGCCCTCAGAAAGGACCGCGAGGACATGGCCCACCTGGCCGCGGCAGATCCAAAAATCCTGGCCACCCTGCTGGAGGTGGCTTTTTCTCCCGAAGATCCGCTTTCCGTAAAGGCTTGCTGGGTATTGGACCTGGCAGTGGAAAAGGACCCTATGGCCTTTTTTCCGTACCTCGGCCAATTTATCGGGGGACTGGGGAAGATCCGCAACGAATCTGCGATAAGGCCGCTCGCCAGGATATGCGAACAAGTGTCACAACGGTATTATGCCAGCCCGGCAACAGAACGGCGGCGCCTGGCAACCCCTAAAGACCTGGAAGCTTTGGTGGCCGCTGCATTCAATTGGCTGATCGGGCCGCATAAGGTGGCTGCCAAGGTGTATTCCATGACTACGCTCTACCACCTGGGGCTGGATTTTAACTGGATTCACCGGGAACTGGAATTGGTGCTGGAAAAAAACTACCCTGAGGAAAGTGCAGCCTATAAGGCCAGGGCGAGGATGATCCTCGCCAAAATAAAAGCTCAGCCCCTTGTTAAAAAGGGGGCGGATTGCGACCCCACATTCCTTTCAAACTAAACGGTGAATAAGTATCTTTGCCGCTTTCAACCCAACCACTAAAAACGAACGATATGGGCCTGAGTCAATTAAATGCTATTTCCCCCCTCGACGGGCGCTACAGGAACAAGGTTGAGGCACTGGCCGCATTTTTCTCCGAGCAGGCCCTGATACGCTACCGGGTAAAAGTGGAAATCGAATATTTCCTGGCACTCTGCGAACTCCCCTTACCGCAGTTGGCCGGGTTTGACCCCTCAAAAACCCCTGCACTGCGAAACATCTATGAAGCTTTTGACGAGGTGGATGCGCTGGCGGTGAAGGAGATAGAAAAGACCACCAACCACGATGTGAAGGCAGTTGAGTACTTTATCAAACAGCAGTTTGATCAGCTCGGTCTTGAAGGGTACAAGGAATTCATCCATTTCGGCCTTACCTCCCAGGACATCAACAACACAGCGATCCCCTTGTCTGTGAAAGAGGCGGTGCAAGAGGTCTACACCCCCTTATTCGCAAAACTCACCACCCGCCTGAAGGCCATGGCGGCAGAATGGGAAGAAGTGCCGATGCTGGCACGTACGCATGGCCAACCGGCTTCCCCTACCCGCCTGGGGAAAGAAATCCAGGTATTCCTTACCCGCCTGGACGATCAGTTTGCCATTCTGGCAAAGGTGCCCCATGCCGCGAAATTCGGGGGTGCCACAGGGAATTTTAACGCACACAAGGTGGCTTACCCCCAGATTGACTGGAAAGCGTTTGGGCAAAACTTCGTCGAAGGCCGGCTTGGGTTGCGCCATTCGTTCCCCACCACACAGATCGAACATTATGACCATCTGGCAGCACTGTTTGATGCCATGAAAAGGATCAATACGATCTTGCTGGATTTCAACAGGGACCTTTGGACGTACATCTCGATGGACTATTTCAAACAGAAAATCGTACAGGGCGAAGTGGGTTCCTCTGCCATGCCCCACAAGGTCAACCCCATTGACTTTGAGAATTCGGAAGGCAACCTGGGGATAGCCAATGCCCTTTTTGAACATTTGTCCGCAAAATTGCCGGTTTCGCGCCTGCAACGCGACCTTACTGACAGTACAGTGCTGAGGAACATAGGGGTACCTTTGGCACATACGGTACTGGCTTTTAAATCGACCCTTAAGGGACTCGATAAACTGCTGTTGAACCCAGCCAGGCTTTCAGCCGACCTGGAAGCCAACTGGGCCGTGGTGGCCGAGGCCATCCAAACGGTGCTGAGGAGGGAGGGCTACCCCAACCCCTATGAAGCCCTCAAAGGGTTAACCCGTACCAATGAGGCCATTACCAGGGACTCTATTGCACGTTTTATTGACGAACTTCAGGTGGCCGGGGAAATTAAGGAAGAGCTTAAGAAGATCAGCCCGCAAAACTATACCGGCATTTAACTGGCCAGGGGGTGCCGGGCAAAAAAAATCCTGCAGCCGGCTTCACTGCAGGAGATGATTATGGGTGGTGTTTTCCCTGGTCAGCCTTTGAGGAACTGTCCGATAGCCCCCAGTTCCTCCCCGCTATAATCCGAGGTCTGAATGGCCTTGAGCAGTTGCATCACATGCGCAGGGTTCATATTGTCACCCAGGACCCTGATCAGGGCAAATCCCTTATCATCGCTATTGCCAAAAATCACCACTTCATCAATGGCATCGGCATCGCCCAGGTATTTGATGACACCTTTTCCATATTTGGAATTGAGCTTGATCAGTTCCACGAAATCGTCGCCCTTGAGGATGGCGTTTACCTTGGCCTTTTCCACCTCGTACGATTGGGCATTCGCGAGGGTTTTCTTAAAGGCGAGGATATTGAGCTTGCGAAGCGATTGCAGGGCCTCTCTTTGCGTAGGGTTTAGGTTGGCTTCCTCCAGGTTCAGGATGCTGGCCGGAAGGTCAAGCGAAATAAAATCGGGGTTCTCCGCATTGTCTACATAGTACTCCTGCAGGCTCTGGGTAGGGGAACAGGCCATCGTCAGGAGAAGGATCCCAAGGCCAAAAATTTGCGTTGCTTTTTTCATGTTCAGGTGGTGTTAGGTGGATACCGCGACAGACCGGAAAGCCACGGGGTTCCCCAGACGGCTTTCCGGTCCCTGCGGGCATCGGTTATTTTTGCTTCTTTTCCGCCTTATTCAGTTCTTGCGGGAGGTTCATCTTCTTGGTGAGCGACCCAATCTTGGTAAGGTCAATATCACCGGTAAGGGTTAACAGTACCGTCTCTATCTTGTGGTCATTCACCTCCAAATTGCCATTCTTGATCCCTGTTACAAACATCAGGAGTTCACTAACATGGTCCTCGTCTTTGCCGGTTTTGATATAGAATTTCACATTGGCATCCTTATCCTTCACCCGCATGAGCTCCTGAAGGGAAGACGACTTCAGGTAGCGGTCTACGGTAGCCTGCATGTCGGAAGAGACTTTTTTGTCCTCTGTGACGAACACCTTGAGGCCGTTAAGGCTTTTGGCGATCTCCATAAATTCCATGGCTTCGGGATCATCCACATCCACATCCATCTTCATAAGCAGGTTGAACATGTTCTTGTTCACCACGACCGAACTAACGTTGTCCTGGTCTTCGAATTTGTCGAAGACACTCTGGGAAAGCCCCAAAAAAGGCACAAGGGCAAGGGTGATTATAGCGATATACTTTTTCATGATGATTTCTTTTTAATCGTTGTTATAAATTTTTTGTTTTGTCGTTTCAAATTCATTGAGATAGGCCACTTTTTCGGTTCCGCGGTCCAAATTAACGGCCAGCAAGCGCAAGGCTTCCTTGGTTTGATGGTAGGCGTACTGCGCCTGTTGTTGTTCCTGGTATTGCTTACCAAAATAAATTCCAAAAACAAGGACGGCCACGGCGGCTACGGATAACCACTTCGTGTAATTCTTTCTGGTTTTTAGCGGTACCTCACCGGTAAACCGTTCGTTCTTGGCTGCGGAAAAATATCCAAACATCGGGCCATACTGCTGCAGGTGGGGCGCTACCTCCTGCCGGGCAAAATATTCCCTAAGGGCTTGTTCCTCGGCAACCGAGCTGGTGGCCTCGAAATATTTTTCCAGCATTTTTTCAATCTTATCCAATTCCATAGCTATGTTTTTCTATAAGTTTTTCCCTGACCGTTTTACGGGCCCTGGAGAGGGTTACCCGTACCGTACCGGGGTTCATGTTCAGGAGTTCCCCGATCTCTTCAAAATCGTACTCTTCCACATCCCTCAGCTGCAATACCATCTTCTGTTGCTCCGGGAGTTCTTCCATTATCTTCTCTACCCATCCAAGGCTGTCCTTGATTTCCACTTCCCTTTGCAGGGAAGCAGACTCATCTGCATAGTTGCTGTGTACCAGCTTCAGGTTTGACGATTGCCGGGATTTTAATCGGTCCAGGCAAAAATTCTTGGTCATGGTCATTGCAAAAGCCTCGATATTATGATAGTTTCCAATATGCTGCTTCCTATCCCAGAGTTTCATCAGAATTTCCTGGGTGGCGTCTTCCGCCTCCTCGGCAGAGACCAGGAGCCTCTTGGCAAGCCGGTAAAGCTTGTCTTTCACCGGCATGACCAGGTTCAGGAATTCCGATTGTTTCATTATTATTGGTTCAGTTGTTGCATGTACCATTGCTGGTGCTTTACAAAAGGAAGACGAAGTATGTCGAATTTTGTTACAAAAAATTTTTTATTCCTCCCTTTGTAAGTAAATTGGGCCGTTCCTACTAATGCTTTGGCGACTTTTCGCCACAAAAATACGGAATCCCATGGGCTGCCCCCTGTATATTGAAAGTAGCATGGTTATTGCAGTGGCATGGGGGACCAGAAAAAAGATGTTATGAAAAAAATTCTTGTGATGTTTCTGGGCCTTGGCCTTTTCCTGGCCGGCTGCAGCAATGATGATAATGCCAATGGGCTGGGGCCCGACGGGCCAAAAAACCTGGATTCCAGTGCCCAGGTCCAGGATTTTATGTGGAAAGCCATGAACCTCTGGTATTTCTGGCAGGGTGACGTCGCCGACCTTGGCGATGATCGGTTTACGTCCAATGACGAATACACCGATTTCCTCCTGAGCGAAACCAATCCCGAAGATTTCTTTTTTGACAAACTACTTTTTCAGGATGACCGCTTTAGCTTCTTAAGCGATGATTACGTGGAACTCACACAGAACCTGTCCGGGATCTCCCGTAGCAATGGGTTGGAGTTTGGCCTCTTCCTCTTCTCGGACAGCGACGATATTTTTGGCTACGTACGCTATGTCATCCCCAATTCGGATGCGGCCACGGCCGACATTTCCCGGGGGGAGCTTTTCACGGGCGTAGACGGGCAGACATTGAACATCGATAATTATACCGACCTGTTGTTCGGGGAAAATAACACCTATACCCTTAACATGGCCGATATCGTGAACAATACCATTACCCCCAACGGCAAGGAAGTAACCCTTACCAAGGAAGAAGGCCTGGTGGAAAACCCTGTTTTCATCGTGAAATCTTTTGAGGTCAGTGGGCAGAAGATCGGGTACCTGATGTATAACGGATTTACCAACGAGTTTGATTCGGAACTCAACGATGCCTTTGGCCAGCTGAAAACCGATGGTGTCACGGACCTTGTCCTGGACCTGCGGTACAACCCGGGCGGATCCGTGAATTCATCCCGGCTGTTGAGCAGCATGATTTATGGCCCTAACACGGAGGAACTGTATATCCGGCAGCGCTGGAACGATAAAATACAGGCCGTATTTGACGCGGAAGACCTGGAGGACTATTTTGCGGCAGACCTGGGCAACGGCACCCCCATTAATTCGCTAATGCTTAACCGGGTATACATCCTGACCACATCGAGTACCGCCTCGGCAAGCGAGCTGGTCATCAACGGACTGGACCCTTACATTGACGTGAACACCATTGGGACGACCACCACAGGAAAAAATGAATTTTCGCTGACCATGGTAGACGATCCCGACCGTGACGGGGCCCCGTTTATCTACACGCCTTCGCGAGTCAACCAAATCAACCCGAACAACCAATGGGCCATTCAGCCCCTGGTGGGGAGGAATGAGAACGCGGCCGGCTTTTCAGACTACACCAACGGGCTTGCGCCCGACATAGAACTGGAGGAAGACCTGGAAAACCTGGGAATATTGGGAGATATCAATGAACCCCTCTTGGCCAGGGCCATCCAAGAAATTACCGGGGTTTCAACCAAAAGGGATTTCAGCGTTCAAACGCCCATCAGGCTTTACAGCAGTTCCAAAATGCACCAGCCTATCAGGAACAATATGATCCTTGACAAGCCACTCCATTTGCCGCTAAAACCCCTGGTGATCCAATAATACAAAAGCCCGCTTCAAACGGGCTTTTCCTTTATTAGAGTTCGAGTGTAAATCCTATCCTCAGGTTCCGGCCCCGGGTGCTGAAACCCAGGATTTCTGTATAACGCGTATTCAGAAGGTTCTCGGCCCGAAAAAACACGGTCATTTTCCCCGGTATCAATTGCCGCGAGACATAGAGGTGAAGCAGGGAAAATGCGTCCAGGGAAACATCCGTAAACGTATTGAAATCAGTATCTGTGCGGGTACCGGTATACGCGTATTGCAAAGCGCCGTAAGTCCCTTCAGCCAGTTCCAGCCCCACGTCGGCATTGACCTTGTGCCTGGGGATGCGAATGGCATTGTCCCCATTGCGCTCGGTAAAGGTGTAGTTGGCTTCCACCCGCAGCCATTGCAAGGGCTCCCACATCCCCTCTACCTCTACCCCCTGGGCCCTGATCGTCCCGGAGGCATTCCGGTACAAAAATTCGGCGCTGTCAAAAAACACAAACCCTTCCTCCTTACGGTTAAAATAGAGAAGGCTGGCACGCAGCTGTTTGTCCGGAATCCATTCCAGGCCCGCTTCCACGGTGCGGTCGGTTTCCGGTTCCAGATCGGGGTTGGCGCCAAATTCACCGAAAAGTTGTGAGAGGGAGGGGGTGATGTAGGAAGTTGCCAGGGTACCCATAAGCTTGAGATAACCGTTCCCCGTGCTAAAATTGAAGGACGGATTCAGGTTGTAAACCCACTGGTTCCCATATTCCGAATGGTTGTTAAGCCGTGTGCCGGCATTCAGGTTCAACCCGAAGTCCGATACGTAGACCAGGTTTACATAGGGGTCCAGCAGGTAGAATTCCCTGGGCTCGTCAAAGGCGGTCCCATCTTTCAGGTAGTTGATCCCGGCCAGGGTATAGAGTCTTTCACCAAAAGTATACTTGTTATAAGCGTCCAACACCTGTGTCCGCCCGTAGAAAGTGCCGGGAAACGCGCTGGTATTCTCCGAAAAGAATTCGGTAAAGGCCGCGTCCATGTGCAGTTCCCCCTTGTGGTAAACCACGTTCATCGCGGTTCCGGCCCTACGTTGCCGGGTCCTGTATTCATAGGGGGCGTCCGCCTGCCCGAAAGATTCATCATAGGCTGAAAGAAAATGCGTTTTACTGGCATGAATCCGAAAACCCACCGCATCGGAAACCTTATACCCCAATTGGATACTTGCACGGTACCTGGAAAAGGGGTCTTCTTCCATAGCGGGGGTTTCCAGGGAAGAGAGGTTATCGGCATACGCCTGGGAGATCCCGGCCGAATATTGGACCCTCCCCAGGGTACCCCCGAAACGGGCGCTGTTGTCAAATGCAGCCGGGGTAAATTTTTGGTCGTCTGTCGTTTGGTTGCTGCCAACGCTACTCTGGAATACCCCACCGAATTTTTGTCCGCCTGCCTTTTTGGTCGTGATATTGATCACGGCAGCCGCGGCATTGGAGCCATATAGGACGCTCGATGCCCCTTTGATGATTTCGATCGATTCCAGTCCTTCCAGGGGTAGTAAGCGCAAGTCGTATTCCTGAGAAGAGGATGAGGGGTCTGTTACCCTAAGCCCATCGACCACTACCAGTACCTGGCGTCCACGGCCCCCGCGGGCATACACCCCCAGGACCTCCCCCATCCGGCCCCGGCTCCCGGCCATTTCAATGCCGCTTTTGGCATTGAGGAGTTCGGCCACGGTTCTTCCCTGGTTCCGGGCCAGTTCCCCGGCCCCGATACGGATCACGGTTTTCCCCGAAGCGGCCCTTTTCAGTGCGAAACGGGAATCACTTACCACCACCTCATCCAGCTTTTGGAGGGCCAGGGTGTCATTGGGTGTTTGCTGTGCCTGCATGGCTGAAAAAGCCAGTAGCAACCACGTGTAACCCTTAAATCGGTTGTTCATGTTGTTGTATTGGGTCACGGGAAGGTACAGGGTATCCATACGTAAACCTTTATCCCGAAAGTTTAACATCACTTGTCCGAATACGGCAGGTCTCCTGACTTGCGTCCGGCACCCAACCTTCCCGCCTTGCGGTCATCCGCCAGGGCAGTGGTATTGAAGTGGTAACCGGCATCCCCTTTTCGACACTGGGGACTGAGCTTACAGTTGCGGGAACAGTTCCAGATTTTCCACGGCACGGGCGTGAAAGTGGCTATAATGCCTCTTCTCCCGGCCCATGGAGCACTGGATTCCCTTTTAATCCCGGCATTTTTCCAGAAATGCCCGGGAACCGCAATTCAGGGGGAAAGGTAAACAAAAATCGGTAGTTTTCTGTAACGATTTTAAATACTACTTTTGATACCTTCAAAAGGCCAACCTATGCTGAAAAGATGCACGCTAACGATAATCCTGGCCTCTTTGCTGGCCTGTGGCGATGGTACAAAAAGCCAGGCGGACGGGGTAGTGACTGCCAACAAGGTACCGGGCGTGACGTATGCCAGCGGCCTGTCGGTAGAGAAAACAGAAGGGGGCATCACCCTCCTCCAGGTAGCAGCACCATGGCCCGATGCGCAAAAAGCATTCCGATATGCCCTGGTCCCCAAGGAGTTGGCTGCTACGGTCACACTGAACCGTGACGAATACGACGTCATTATCAGCGTCCCCGTTGAAAGCGTCGTGGTTACCTCCACCACCCATATCCCGGCCCTGGAAGCCCTGGGAGTCCTTGACCGGCTGGTGGGCTTTCCCGAGACCCGCTATATCTCCTCTCCTGCTGCCCGGGAAAGGATCGGGGAGGGACACATAAAGGATCTCGGCAGTAACGAATCCATCAATACTGAAATGGTCCTCGAACTACAGCCCGAACTGGTAGTAGGCTTTGCGGTGGGCGAACGGAACAAGGCGTACGACCTGCTGCAACGTTCCAGCATCCCGGTGGTTTACAACGGTGACTGGACAGAGGAATCGCCCCTCGGAAAAGCGGAATGGATTAAATTTTTCGCCCCTTTTTTCGGGCTGGAGCAAAAGGCCGACAGCCTGTTCCGGGACATCGAGGTAAACTACATGGAAGCGATGGAATTGGCAGAAAATAGCGAAGATTTCCCTACCGTGTTGAGTGGTGCGCTCTACAAAGACATTTGGTACCTGCCCGGGGGCAGCAGCTGGGCCGCCCGTTTTTTGGAAGATGCCAATGCCGCCTACCTCTGGAATGACAACGGGGATATAGGAAGCCTGTCCCTTAGCGTGGAGCATGTACTGGAGCGGGGCGCCGATGCTGACTATTGGATCTCGCCCTCACAATATACTTCCTACGCCGAGATGGAGCAGGCCAACCGCCATTACAGGCAATTCAAGGCCTTCAGGGACCAAAAGGTCTATACCTTTGCCAGGACCAGGGGAGCCACCGGTGGTTACCTGTATTACGAACTGGGGCCCAGCAGGCCCGACCTCGTGCTCAGGGACCTGGTCCATATCCTGCACCCCGGGCTGCTGCCCGGGTACCAACCTTATTTCTTTAAACCCCTGAATTAAGTGCAGCGCAACAAAACATACCGCCTCCCCTTCCTCCTGTTATCCCTGGCACTCATTTTTTGCCTGGCGTTGAATGCCAGCCTTGGATCCGTATCCATTCCCCTGAAAGACACCCTCAGCGCCTTGCTGGGAGGGCCCCTGGAACAGGAATCCTGGCGCTATATCATATGGAATTACCGCCTTCCCAAGGCGCTTACGGCCCTCATGGTGGGCAGCGGGCTATCGCTCAGCGGACTGCTAATGCAAACCCTATTCCGTAACCCGCTGGCAGGTCCTTTTGTCCTGGGGATTAGTTCAGGGGCCAGTTTGGGGGCCGCCCTGCTGATCATGGGGGCCTCCCTGCTTTCCGGATGGTTTGGCACCCTCCTGCTGACCGATGTTTCTGTGACCATTGCCTCCAGCGTAGGGAGCTTGCTGGTACTGCTGGCAGTGATAGCGGTGGCTGGCAGGATAAAAGATACCATGGCCCTGTTGATCATTGGGTTGATGTTCGGGAGCATTACCACGGCGGTGGTGAGTGTGCTCTCCTATTTCAGCGAAGCTGAGCAACTGCGGCAATACATTTTCTGGTCCTATGGGAGCCTGGGCCATCTATCCTGGCCACAGCTCGCCCTTTTGGGAAGCGTCTTAACGGCCGGCGTACTGCTGAGCGTATTGGCAATCAAGCCGCTCAACGGGTTATTGTTGGGCGAGCACTATGCAAAAAGCATGGGGATATCGCTGAAAAAATCGCGTTTCCTCATTATTTTGGCTACGGGGCTATTGGCAGGCTCGGTAACTGCCTTTGCCGGTCCGGTGGCTTTTGTCGGCCTGGCTGTTCCCCATCTCACACGGCAGATTTTTGATACCACGGATCACCGGGTTTTACTCCCTGCCGTACTATTGTACGGTGCTATTTTATTGTTACTTTGTGATACCCTGGCGCAATTGCCGGCCTCTGCCTATGTCCTACCCATCAATGCGATCACATCCATCATCGGGGCACCGGTGGTTATATGGCTCCTGCTCCGCAAACGAAAAATGATTTTTTAAAAAGCCTGTAATGTCCGCAACCTACACAGATGCCCCCGTATCCCACAGCCTTGAGGCCCGGGGCCTGAGTGTGGGCTACCGGCAGGGAAAAAAGGTATTAAAGGTCGCCAAAGACATCGGGTTTACCCTACAGAAGGGGGGGCTGTCTGCCATCGTTGGGGTCAACGGTGCCGGGAAATCTACCTTATTGCGTACCCTCGGCAGGGTACAACCCCCACTTTCCGGGCAGATCTTCATCCAAGGCAACGCCCTGGGCAGTATCAGGGACCGCGACCTGGCCTCGCAGCTGAGCCTGGTACTGACTGACCCCATCGCCACCAGGAACCTGAGCGTTTTGGAATTGGTGAGCCTTGGAAGGCAGCCATACACCAACTGGATCGGAAACCTGGCCCCGGAAGACAGGGAAAAGATCCAGTCGGCCATACAGACGGTTGGATTGGAACCCCTGCAATTCAAGAAGTGCTATGAACTGAGTGACGGACAATTACAAAAGGTGATGATCGCCAGGGCGATTGCCCAGGATACCACAATCATCCTGCTGGATGAACCCACCACCCACCTGGACCTCTATCATAAGGTACAAATACTAACCCTACTGCGCGATATCGCCCATAAGCAAGGTAAGACCATTGTATTTACCACCCATGAAATCGAAATGGCCATCCAACTGTGCGATACCATGTTGTTGCTCGACAATGCCGGGAACCCTTTCGGGCAACCTTGCCAACTGATAGCAGACAAAAGGTTTGATACGCTTTTTCCCCGGGACCTGATCCAGTTCGATGCCGACACAGGGGCCTTCCGTGTGCATAAGTCGGCACACGACACTCAAAAATGAGGCAGAACTCGTATCTTTAGCGCATAGAAAACACTGATATGGAAGCACCCCTGATGTATGTCCTCCTTGGTCTTGGAACCCTCCTGGCAGGATATTTCCTGGGTCATTACATCCAGAACCTGAAGACGCGATCAGAACAAAGTGCCCTCCTGGAAAGGGAGCAGCAGTTGCAGCAAACCATAGGCGGCCTGGACGAAAGGCTCCAAAAAGAACAGCAGGCCACTGAGGTATTGCGGCAGCAAAAAGAACAATTGCACATTCAAAATACCCGATTGGAGGCCGACCTGGAAAATTTACGGCAGAAATACAGCGAACAACAACAGGAAGTTAGCAAGTTACAGGAACGTTTTACCAAGGAATTTGAAAACCTCGCCAACAAAATACTGGATGAGAAAAGCCTGAAATTCACGGAACAAAACCAGAAAAACATCAAAAACATCCTGACCCCCCTACAGGAAAAAATTCAGCTCTTTGAAAAGAAGGTGGCCGAAAGCCAGGAGAAGAACATCAGCATCCATTCCGCGTTGCGGGAACAACTGCTGAACCTGCAAAACCAAAACCTGAAAATTACCAAGGAAGCCGAAAACCTTACCAAAGCGCTGAAAGGCGACAGCAAGATGCAGGGCAACTGGGGCGAATTGGTCCTGGAAAGGGTGCTGGAAAAATCGAACCTGGAAAAAGACCGGGAATACAGCGTCCAGCAAAGTTTTACCACCAAAGACGGTTCAAGGGTGATGCCCGATGTGATTATCCATTTACCGGATGGCAAGAAGATGATCGTGGACTCCAAGGTTTCCCTGACCGATTATGAACGTTTTGTGAACGCCGAAGAAGAGCAAGACCGGGATACCCACCTGAAAAACCATGTCCGCTCCTTAAACAAACACGTCGACCTGCTTTCCGACAAGAAGTACGAGGACCTGTACGACATGGAAAGCCCGGATTTCGTCCTGATGTTCGTCCCCATAGAAACTGCCTTCTCCATTGCGATCAACAATGACCGCAATTTATATGTGAAGGCCTTTGAAAAAAACATCGTGATCGTAACCCCCTCTACGCTCTTGGCCACTTTGCGGACCATAGACAGCTTGTGGACGAACGAAAAGCAACGCAGGAACGCCATGGAGATCGCGCGGCAGGCCGGGGGGTTGTACGACAAGTTTGAAGGTTTTATCAATGACCTCACCAGGGTGGGCAAGAAAATGGATGATGCCAAGGGCGATTATGAAGAGGCCATGAAGAAACTGCACCTGGGCCAGGGCAATCTCATCTCACGGGTCGAGAAACTGAAAAAATTAGGGGCGAAAGCCAAAAAATCAATCCCTACAGCCAACCTCAGGCGGGCTATGGAGGACGAAGATGTGGAAGAACCTAAGCTGGAACTATGAAAAAAGTACTGGGGCTCATCGTCTCTGCCGCCCTGCTTTTCCTGTTGGGCTACTACGCCTTTATTTACTACGTGCCCTACAGCGAAGGGGTGCGTTCGGGTGAACTCATAAAGATCAGCAGGAAGGGCGTCGTGGCCAAAACATGGGAGGGAGAGATCAGCCAGGGGATTTCCGGAGCGCAGATATTTGCCTTTTCGGTCCTGGACAAGGATCAGGAAGTGATAGCAAAGCTCAAGGAATACCAGGGTGAGTATGTAAAACTCACCTATGTGGAACGCTATACCACCTTTTTCTGGCTGGGTGATACCCGCTATTTTATAACAAATGTAGAGCGGGATGAATCCCCTCATGTAAGAAGATAGGAATGAAAAAATTCAGACACGCCCGGGAATCTGCCGTTTCCATTACGGAACTGATGCTACCCTCCCACTCCAATTTCGGGGGAAAAGTACACGGGGGGCACATCCTGAACCTTATGGACCAGATCGCTTTTGCCTGTGCCTCCAAACATTCACAGAGCTATTGCGTGACCGCTTCCGTCAACCGGGTAGATTTCCTCAACCCCATTGAGGTAGGCGAATTGCTAACGCTGAAAGCGTCTATTAACTATACCGGTAAGACCTCTATGGTTGTGGGGGTCCGGGTAGAATCGGAAAACATCACCACAGGCGAAGTCAAACACTGCAATTCCTCCTATTTCACCATGGTCGCCAAGGACAAGGCCGGCGGGAACCTTCCGGTACCCGGCCTGTTGATAGAAGACAGGAACGGCATAAGGCGGTTTGCCCGGAGTAAAATCCGCAAGGAACAGGCATTTGACAGGGATTCGAAGTTTGACCAGGCGGCTTTTAAAATGGAGGAGCATTTAGACCTCTTAAAGCAGGAAAACGTAAAAATTTCACTTAAATAATACCGCTGGCGGCCTCCTGATCGAGGTACCAGTACAACTCCCCTGAACGGGGGGCAACCCTGCTGGCCGGATACGTTTTAAAATCGCCCTTCTGCTGGAGGATATCCTGGACCTTTTCCCCCTTTCCCACACCGGTCACCAGGAAGGCGATACGGGCCGCGTTGTTGATCACCTTGCCTGTCAAGGTGATTCGCTGTTGCCCGGTAAAAGGGTGCCGAGCCACTTCACAGTAGGCCGGTGAATCCCATAATTGCATCTGGTGGGGAAAGACCGAGGCCGTATGCCCGTCTTCACCCAGCCCCAGGATGACCAGGTCAAAACGGGGAACCCTGTACTTTTTAGGGAGGTTCTCCCTGAGCAGGGACGCATACCGCAGGGCTTCTGTTTCGGGTACCTCTTCCCCGTGAATACGGTGGATATTCGCCTCGGGGATGTCGATGGCCGAAAGCAGGTGTTTATCGGTCATCCCGTAATTGCTATCGGGATGAGCGGGCGGCACGCAGCGTTCGTCCCCCCAGTAGAGGTGGACTTTAGACCAGGGGATCTCCTCCCTGAAATTGGCCGCAAGCTCTTCAAAAACCACCATAGGGGTACTCCCGCCAGAAAGCGCGATATGGACTTCGTCCCCTGACCGTGCAATTTCCGTGAGGAAACTGGCAAACTGGCGGGCGACTTCAAGCCTGGTAGGGTAAATCTTTATTTCCATGGTAAGCATGTTTAGTTAATGATACAGAATCCCGGATCATCGGCCAAATTGGCCCCGGGGTTCCTCCACATATAATACCCGTCAATCAGCTCATTGGCGTTTTTGGGGCCCCATACCCCCGCTGAATAGCCATAGGTCTTGACGGTCTTCCCATTTTCCCAATATTTCAGGATTGGGTCTACGAATTCCCAGGCGGCTTCCACTTCATCGGCCCTCGCGTACAATGTGGCATCGCCCTGCATGGCATCGAGCAGCAGTCTTTCGTATGCGGTCATGATGTTGGTTTCCGTAAGGCTCGAGTAATAGAAATCCAGGTTCGCCCTTTCTACCTTAAAACCCTGGCCGGGCACCTTTACCCCGAATTTGATCAGGATGCCCTCGTCGGGTTGGATCCGAATGATCAGCTGGTTGTCCTTATTACGGATCCCGGAACCCTGGAATATCTGGTGGTGGGGCGACTTAAAATGCACTACCACTTCTGTGACCTTGGTGGGCATGCGTTTGGCGGTCCGAACGTAAAAAGGGACATCCTTCCATCGCCAGTTATCCACAAAAAACTTTATGGCTGCATAGGTTTCTGTGGTCGATTCCGGGTGTACCCCCTCTTCTTCCCTGTACCCTTTAATTTTAACCCCATTGATTTCCGAGGCGAGGTATTGCCCGCGGATGGTATTCTCATGCAAGGTCTCTTCATCCCTCATGATCCGTAACGACTTCAGGGCCTTCACTTTTTCGTTCCTGATCTCCTCGGCCTGGTCGCCAATGGGTGGTTCCATGACCACCAGCGATACAATTTGCAGCAGGTGGTTCTGGAACATGTCGCGCAGGGCGCCCGACTTGTCGTAATACCCCCCCCTTTTTTCTACCCCTACGCTCTCGGCGTTGGTGATCTCTACATGGTGGATATAATTCCGGTTCCACAGCGGTTCAAAAATACTATTGGAAAAACGGGTCACCAGCAGGTTTTGTACCGTTTCCTTCCCCAAATAATGGTCTATCCGGTAAATCTGGGATTCTTTGAAAAATCGTTGCAGGGCCTGGTTGAGCGCTTTTGCGGTGGCAAGGTCATACCCGAACGGTTTCTCCACGATGAGGCGCTTCCACCCATGAGATTCATCGGTAAGGCCCTGTTCGCAAAGGTTTTTGGCAATGAGTTCGTAAATCTCCGGGGGGGTTGAAAGGTAAAAGATAAAGTTGCCATCGGTCCTGAATTCCTTATCGAGGGATTGAATGCGACTGGCCAGGGCCTCATACCCTTCTTCATAACTACTGCCCAGGTCGTGGTAAAAGAGCTTTTCGGCAAAACCTTTGATAAAGGAAGCCTCTTCCCTCCTGACATCCTCCGCCAGGTAACTACTTGCCCCTACGACCCGCGACCTGAACTCCTCGTCGCTCATATCACTGCGGCTCGCCCCCAGCACCAGGAAATTTTCGGGAAGGTGCTTTCCCTTGTACAGGTTAAAAAGGGCTGGGACCAGTTTTCGGGCGGTGAGGTCACCAGAAGCTCCAAAAATAATAAGCATTTGGTTGGGCATTTTGTTCATAGGTGCAAAATTTGTGATGGTACGAACCCTTGTTGGGAACAATCCACGCTGTAGCTCAAAAAAATGGCTATTTTGAGTTACTTTTGGGATTCCCAGGGACGAAGATAAAACTATTTTGAGTGAATCGGGATATCCGGATGGACTTCCTGGGATGTAGCATTGACGAACTGCCTTAAAACAAGAACATGCAGCATACAACGTACGATTTTGGCCTGGTGGGCCTGGGAGTTATGGGAAGGAATTTTATTTTGAACGTGGCCGACAACGGTTTTACGGCTTTCGGGCACGACCTTGACGAAGAAAAGGTACAGGCCCTGAGGGAAGAAGGGGGCGACACCGCCCGGGTAGATGCCTCGGCCGACCGCAAAGCCTTTATAAACGCCCTGGCGCGCCCCCGAAAGATCATGCTCCTCGTCCCCGCCGGGAAGATCGTGGATGGGGTTATCGAAAGCCTGCTGCCCCTATTGGACAAGGGAGACATTATTATTGACGGTGGCAATTCGTTTTTTACGGACACCGATCGGCGCGAGGCGTACCTGCAGGAAAAGGGCATCCATTTCTTTGGGGCCGGGGTGTCGGGCGGTGCCAAAGGGGCCCGCAAAGGGCCCAGTATCATGCCTGGCGGATCCAAGGCCGCCTATAAGGAAGTACAACCGGTATTCGAGGCAGTCTCCGCCAAATTTAAAGGAGAGCCCTGCGTGGCCTACCTGGGGCCGAAATCTGCCGGGAACTACGTCAAAATGGTACACAACGGCATTGAATATGGGTTGATGCAGCTCACTTCGGAAATCTATGACCTGTTGAAAAGGGCCGGAGGGCTCTCCAACGACCAGTTGCACGGGTTGTTTTCCCGGTGGAACCAGGGAAGGCTGCAATCGTTTTTGGTCGAAATCACCGCCCGGATATTCAAACAGGACGATCCGCTGGCTGGCGGCCGCCTGGTAGACAAAATCCTGGACAAGGCCAGGCAAAAGGGAACGGGAAAATGGACTTCACAAAATGCCATGGACCTTGGGATCCCCATCCCTTCTATCGATATCGCGGTAAGCATGCGCGAAATCTCGGCCCTCAAGGAACAACGGGTCTTAGCCTCAAAAGCCTATACACGGCCCACCCCTGAACCCATAGCCGTCGAAGCGCTGGAAACACTGTCGGAATCGGCCCTTTTCTTCTCGTTCATGATCACCTACGCCCAGGGTATGCACCAGTTGGCCGATGCCTCCCGGGAATACGGATATGACCTGGACCTGGGTACCATTGCCAAGATCTGGCGGGCCGGTTGTATCATACGGGCGGCATTGCTCGAAGACATTACCAAGGCGTACCGGGCCGATGAAGGCCTGGAAAATTTCCTGTTATCACCGGCCTTTATCCCAAAGATACAGGAGTCCCAGGAAGCGGCACGCTCCCTGGTGGCCTACGCGGCCAAGAGCGGGGTCCCCCTGCCGGCACTGTCTAATTCCCTGACCTATTTTGACGCATTTACCTCCGATAGGCTCCCGCTCAACCTCATACAGGCACAAAGGGACCATTTTGGATCGCATACCTATGAGCGAACAGACCGGGAGGGAATCTTCCACACGGAATGGGATGAATAAACCGGTTATCCCGCCAGGTGGGAACCATCCCTGCATCCCGGAAGGGCCGGTTTAAAAATTGAATACGCGGCTCAGGTTAAAGCCAAAATAGATATCACCAGTCCCCCAATCGCCAACCGCGTTCCCCAGGAATCCACTCTCAAAGGTGGGTTGTGCATTGGTGAAATGCAACTGGAACACATGGCCCCCGGTTTCTATATCGACCCCAACAGACAGTGGGTTTACAAAAGGCGAACCCGCTGCCCTGTTCAGGTGCCAGCCATAGTCTACATTAATGCTCCACCGGCTGGATATCTTGTACCTGCCGCCCAGTCCCAGCGCATATTGCGACTGGTCCTGCGGAGCATAATCCACGTAGCCTTCATGGAAAAAGGTGGGCATCAACTGCAATGACAACTGCTCGGTAAACTTGCGGGAAATCAATAATTGCTGGGTCACGGAAATGCGGTCGCCAAAGGCTACCGGTCGCAGGATCAACGCCTCCTCCAACAGGGTATTGACCGCCATTTGGCTGTAGCCGGCGATGGTTACGGGAACCCCCCGTCGTTGTTCAACAAAGCGGTACTTTGTAGACAGGTCATAGGTTTTGTTGAATGAATTCCGGGAAACAGACACATGCCACCCATCTGTAATCCCGTATAGAAAATGCAGGCGGGTATTGGCAAAATCCAGCCCGAAAAAGTCATCAAACCCATTCCTGATGCTACCAAACCTGTGGGAAACCACAAAATAGAATTCCCGTTTGTTCAACATTTTGGTGGATTCAAAATTGACAATTTTCAAACCTTTGAAGGCAGCATCGGCGACTTGCGTGGTATCTTCCATTTGAATCGCATCGATTAGATCATCCTGAGATAGGCCTGACACAGGCAGCGTTAGGAGTAAAATCAAAAAAGTGACGTGTTTCATAGCGGTAGTTGTATTAGAACTCATTGGGAAGATCGTATGGCAGCCGTCTGCAATCTTCCCTTTTTTTTAAAATAAACATACGAATATTTTACATCCACTCCGACAAAAAAATAGTATAAATACCTGATATTTAATCTCTTGTATGTTTTAAGCAACCTTTCTTCCAATGCCCCATCTATGTAATAGGGCAATTGTATTCCACTGCCATTTTGGGGTATTTGCTGCTACGTTTTCGGTCCGTGGCAAGGGGGTGGTCACTACAGTTGAGAATTGGAGGACGAATCATCAAATACACTATACTGCTATGAAAAGAATGTGCAACCTGGCCGTATTGGCGCTACTTTTAATCGCTGCCGGCTGCTCCGGGGGCGATACCGATGAAGGGGTCATGAACCCTCCTGACGGCAACAACGATAACAACAATGGAAACAACCCGCCCCCTGCAGGGCCGGTGAGCTACCAGGACGATATCCGGGTCATTATCCAGAATAACTGTACCTCCTGCCACAGCAATCCCCCCACGCAGAACGCTCCCATGTCATTGACCACCTACAACGAGGTGCGCAATGCCATGGAAAACAGGGGCCTGATAACCCGAATCAACAGCAGTAGCAATCCGATGCCGCCTACCGGCCGGCTGCCGCAGGCGACCAGGCAGTTGATTGAAGACTGGGAAGCTTTAGGGTTCCCGGAATGAAACGGATCGCGATTTTTTTGTGGGCCTTTGCCTGTTTCAGTGTCTTATCGGCCCAAAGCCGGTACAGGACGTCCAACGGCCGTATTAACATCAATGCCTCTACCCCCCTGGAGGACATAGATGCCACGAATACCCGGGTCAGTGCCATACTCGCGGAAAATACAGGCGATTTTGCCGTGGTCCTGCTTATCAGGGATTTCCAGTTCAGGCGGAAGTTAATGCAGGAGCACTTCAACGAGAATTTCATGCAGTCCGATAGGTACCCAAAGGCTTATTTCAGGGGCGAACTATCCGGCTTTTCCATGACCACCCTGTCCACGGCCCCTCAACAATTAACATTAGAGGGCACACTCACCATTCATGGGGTAGCGAGAAATTTGAAGGCCACGATAGAAGGGCACAGGGAAGACCAGCTGCTACACCTGACCACTACTTTTATCGTAGCCCCCAAAAACCACGATATCAAAATACCCAAGATCCTATTCCGCAAAATCGCCGAAGAGGTCAGGGTAAGGGTAGAACTCACGTTGACACCGGAATCGGGGAAGCTTGCTGAATAGCGGGGTACCCTATTTACTTAGATACATCTTCCTTCGGGTATACAGGTTGTAGAACTCATCGTCCTTCAGGCTGTCTATAAAAAGGATGCTTTCGCCCGTACTCTTCATTTCGGGGCCCAGGTTCTTGTTCACGTTAGGGAATTTATTGAAGGAAAACACCGGTTGTTTGATGGCAAAGCCTTCCAATTGCGGGTTAAAGGTAAAATCCTTGAGTTTCTTTTCCCCCAGCATCACCTTGGTAGCATAGTTTACGTAAGGTTCCCCATAGGCCTTCGCGATGAAGGGGACGGTTCGCGAAGCCCGAGGGTTGGCTTCAATGATGTACACCATGTCGTCTTTTATGGCAAATTGAATGTTAATGAGTCCGACCGTGTTCAGTGCCAGGGCGATTTTCCTGGTGTGGTCCTTGATCTGTTGCATCACAAACTCGCCCAGGTTAAAAGGTGGCAGGGTCGCATTGGAATCGCCGGAATGGATCCCGCAGGGTTCTATGTGTTCCATGATTCCTATGATATAGACATCTTCCCCGTCGCAGATTGCATCGGCCTCAGCTTCTATGGCCCCGTCCAGGTAATGGTCCAGCAGCAGTTTGTTGTTGGGGATCTTCCGCAATAAATCGACCACATGGGCTTCGAGCTCCTCCTTGTTGATCACAATCTTCATGCCCTGCCCGCCCAACACATAGGAAGGCCTTACCAACAAGGGAAAGTGCAGGGTGTCTGCGAGTTCCAGGGCCTCATCGGCACTTTCGGCCACCCCGAATTGGGGATAGGGGATCTTGTTTTCCTGCAGCAGCCTGGAGAAACTTCCCCGGTCTTCGGCGAGGTCCAGCGATTTAAAGCTGGTCCCCATGATCCTGATCCCGTATTTATCCAGTTTTTCGGCAAGTTTTAAGGCTGTTTGCCCCCCCAGTTGCACGATGACCCCTTCGGGTTTTTCATGCAGGATGATGTCGTAAATATGCTCCCAGAAAACCGGTTCAAAATACAGCTTGTGTGCGGTATCAAAATCTGTGGATACCGTTTCGGGGTTGCAATTGATCATGATGGTTTCGTACCCGCATTCTGCCGCGGCCAACACTCCGTGTACACAACAATAATCAAACTCTATCCCCTGCCCTATCCTGTTGGGCCCCGATCCAAGGACCACGATTTTCTTCTTATCGGTGACCTCGCTGTCATTGGCCACATAGCGCTCCCCGCCGGGCTTTTGAATTTCTTCTTCGAAGGTGGAATAGTAATAGGGGGTCATAGCCTTGAACTCCGCGGCACAGGTATCTACCAGCTTGAAGACCCGGTTGATGCCCAGGTGGGTCCGCTTCTTGTGGACTTCACTTTCATAGCATTGCAGCATGTGTGCAATCTGCCGGTCAGCAAAGCCTTTTTGCTTGGCTTCGAGCAACAGTTCGCGCGGCAGGCTTTCTACGGTATACTTGGAAATCTCCTTTTCCAGGTAATGCAGTTCCTCATATTGTTTCAGGAACCACATATCAATTTTGGTAAGTTCGTGAATACGGCTCAGGGGGATGCCGAGTTGGATGGCGTCGTAGATGACAAACACCCGGTCCCAGCTCGGAACCTGAAGTTTATGGATGATCTTTTCGTAATCGGTATACCCCTTTCCGTCGGCACCAAGTCCGTTCCGCTTGATCTCCAGGGATTGGGTGGCCTTATGTAATGCCTCCTGGAATGACCTCCCGATCCCCATGACCTCACCTACCGATTTCATCTGCAGGCCAAGGGTCCGGTCTGAGCCTTCAAACTTGTCGAAGTTCCAGCGCGGGATTTTCACGATCACATAATCCAGGGTGGGTTCAAACAGGGCCGAAGTAGACTGGGTAATCTGGTTATCAAGCTCATCGAGGGTATACCCGATGGCCAGTTTGGCCGCGATCTTGGCAATCGGGTACCCCGTTGCCTTGGAGGCCAGGGCAGAGGAACGCGACACCCTGGGGTTGATCTCTATGGCGATGATATCCTCTTTCTCATCGGGGCTTACGGCGAACTGCACGTTGCACCCCCCGGCGAAATCGCCTATGCTGCGCATCATTTTAATGGCCATATCCCGCATCCGCTGGAAGGTGGTGTCAGACAGGGTCATGGCGGGAGCAACCGTAATGGAATCCCCGGTATGAATGCCCATGGGGTCCATGTTTTCTATGGTACAGATGATTACCACGTTGTCATTCTTGTCCCGCAACAATTCCAGTTCGTATTCCTTCCAGCCCATCAGGGCCTTATCGATCATCACCTCATGGATGGGGGAAACCTCCAGGCCAATACTCAGGAGTTCATCAAAATCTTCCTGCCGGTGCACGATAGAGGCCCCGGCACCACCCAGGGTATAGGAGGCTCGTATCACCAGGGGGAAACCAAACTCCTGGGCAATTTCCTTTCCTTCCAAAAAAGAGGTCGCAGAGGCCTGGGGCGGCATGCCCACCCCGATCTTCAGCATGAGCTCCCTGAAACGCTCGCGGTTCTCCGTGATGTTGATCGCATCGATATCAACACCGATGATCTTTACCTCAAAATCATCCCAAATGCCTTTTTCCCCGGCTTCTATACACAGGTTCAGGGCGGTCTGCCCGCCCATGGTGGGTAATACCGCATCGATCTCAGGATGCTGCTTCAGGATTTTGATGATAGACTTGGTGGTCAAGGGCCAAAGGTAGACATGGTCTGCCATGGCGGGGTCGGTCATGATGGTGGCCGGGTTGCTGTTGATCAGGACGGTCTTGATGCCGTCTTCCCTGAGCGACCTCAGCGCCTGGGAGCCGGAATAGTCAAACTCGCAGGCCTGGCCGATGATGATGGGTCCCGATCCTATAATCAAAATACAGTTGAGATCTTTTCTTTTTGGCATTTTTTAGATGGTATTTAAGCTAATTATGGTGGTTCAGGAACAAAAAAAAGGTGTTACTTGAAGAAAGTAACACCTGAAACTATAAAGATTCCGATCATTATTTTTTATGACGAGCTTCTGAGGATACGGTTAATTTCTTGCGTCCTTTGGCTCTTCTACTGGCCAGCACTTTCCTCCCGTTGACGGATGCCATGCGCTCTCTAAAACCATGCTTGTTCCTTCTCTTCCTCTTCGAGGGCTGATATGTTCTTTTCATGCTGGAAAAATTTATTACTGCTTGTAAACAGGAGCGAATCGCTTCGCAAAATCTGGGCGCAAATATACAAAGAGTTTTTTCTTTGGCAAATGGAAATAAAAATTATTTAGAATAGTTTTTATTACTTTTGCCCCTGTATTTAAGTCTGCTGTTTGCATCATGTTCCGAACGCTCCCCTTTTTGTTGTTAGCCCTCTTTTTATTGCCGGTGCGCGCGCAAACCAGCCTGCAATACAATCTCCGTAAAGGGCAGGTATTCAGGATCAAACAGGAAGCGGTGCAGCAGATCGCACAGGAAATCGAAGGGACAACCCATGAAATCACCAACAGCATTGAGGGTATCCTGGAATTCAGAGTCCTGGCCGTGCGGGATGAAACCTATGAACTCTCGGTTACATTCAAGGATTTGCAACTCTACATGTATTCCAGCAGCGAAGGGGAACTGCTAGACATCAATGCGGCCGATACGCCGGAGGGCGATGTGCAGGCGCGTATCTTCCACAGCATCCTCGACATCCCCATCCATATTGTCCTGGACCGGTCGGGCGACGTACTCAGCGTAACGGGGGGAGATACCCTGGTGGCCCGCATGGCAGATGCCAGTGGGGTGGAAGATACTTTTACACGGGAGTTGATGAAGGAGTCCCTGGAGCGCGATTTCGGCTCCGAAGCGCTTTCCAACAGTTATGAGCAGATGACCTATATCTATCCAAAAAATAAAATACGCATAGGCGACCGTTGGAAAAATGAATACAAGGGTAAGGTATCCTCCAGCAATTCGTGGATCCTGAACGCCCTTCAAGGAGGGCACGCCAGCATACAGGGAGAAGCCTCTGTCATGATGCGCCTGCATGACGCGGCTTCCAGCATGTCGCTGACAGGAACGCGTACCACAGAAATTTCAACCGAATTGTCAAGTGGTTTCCTCCTGGCGATGAAGGTAAGAAGCCAATCCAGCGGGGTGTCGGCCATCCCGCAGCTAGGTTCGGATGCCATCCCGACGACCATAAGATCAACAATCACCTATAAACGCATTTAAACCACTACATGTTCCATAAAAATATCAAAATCGTCCTCGCTGCCCTTATCATAGCCTTTGCCACCTATCAATTCATAGAAGGCTATATAGGAAACGGGATCTTCCTGATCCTCTTTTCACTGATTTTTATATTCCTGTATTTCAGGAATGAACTTATCCTGATGGCTTTCCTCAGGATGCGCAAACAGGACCTGGAGGGCACTGATAAATGGCTCTCGAAGATCAAAAACCCACAAGGGGCCCTTACCGCGAAACAGCAAGGCTATTACAATTACCTTTACGGGATCATCTATTCCCAAAAAAACCTCACCCAGGCCGAGAAATATTTCAGGAAGGCGTTGGAACTGGGGCTGAACATGGATTACGACGTAGCCATGGCCAAGTTGAGCCTGGCGGGGATCGCCATGCAAAAACGTCGCAAACGCGAGGCTTCCACCCTTTTGAAAGAGGCTAAAAAACTGGACAAAAACAATATGCTCACCGACCAGATCAGGATGATGCAGCAACAGATGAAAAAGATCTGATCAGAGCAAAGGCGCCCAAAGGCGGTTGAAAGATTCCTGCAATTTCCGTTGAAGGCCACGATCCTTCCACCGCCCGGCTTCCACCTCAACGCATTCATTGAGGTCCTCCAGGAAAATCCCTTTCATTTCTGCGGCAATAATACGGCTATACAGCAGGGCATTGACTTCAAAGTTGATCGAAAAACTGCGGTAATCCAGGTTGGCCGTCCCAATACTGGAAAACAGGTCGTCTACCACAAGGGTCTTGCTGTGCACAAAGCCCTTTTTATAGCGATAGACGCGTACCCCGGAGCACACCAACTCCTCAATATAGGAATCGGTAGCATATTGTGCCGCCCAGGAATCAGAATCATAAGGGATGATGACCCTTACGTCTACCCCGCTCCTGCCGGCCGTGGTCAGGCCTGTTAATATGGCCTCATTGGGGATCAGATAGGGGGTGGTGATATAGATATAATCACGGGCCGTGTTGATGGCTGTAAACATGGCCTCCATAATATGGGCCCAGTCGGTGTCGGGGCCGCTTCGCACTATCTGCACAGCCACGGGTTGCAAATTGGGGGGCTTGACCTGCGGAAAAAAGGACCTTTCGATCTTCAGTTTGTCACCCGAAACAAAGTCCCAGCTCAAAAGGAAGGACGCCTGTAAGGACCCTACGGCGGCCCCCTCGATCCTGAGGTGGGTATCGCGCCAATAGCGCTCATTGCCCTCAAAGCTATTGTCGTACTTTCCGCTGAGGTTGACCCCCCCCACATAACCGGTATGGCCGTCGATGACCACAATTTTCCTGTGGTCCCTGTAATTGAGTTTACTGGTAAAACTGGGGTACCGTACGGGCATAAACGGGTAGAATGCTACCCCGCTTTCGCGGAGTGCCGCCTGGGTTGCCCCGGAGAGTTGGCTGCCCACATCGTCATAAATCAGGCGTACGGAGAGGCCTTCGCGTGCTTTGGCGCACAATATTTCAAGGATTTCCTGTACCCGTGCATCTTCATGGACCACGAAATATTCCATATGAATATGGTGGCGGGCCTTTCGCAGGTCGTCCTTTAACCTCGGGAATTTTGCCTCCCCATTCAGCAATAGCTCCACCGCATTGTCAAAGGTAAGTACCGCCTTTTCATTGCCGCTGAGAAGCCGGTAAATCTTAAACATCCCCTCCCCGTATTCCTTTCTGAAATCAACCCTTTCCGGGGGATCCAACGCAAAACGCTCCCGCCATTGGCGCAACTTTTCGTCGTCCAGGAAATACTTTTTGGCAAAGATCTTATTCTTGCGGTAGTCCTGCCCAAAAAAATAATACACCAGCAACCCCAGAAAAGGCAGGGTTGCCAGTGCAAAAAGATAGGACAGGGTTTTTACAGGGTTGTTGTTCTTCAGGACAATTAAGACAGAAAATACAATTACCAGGGCATAATTCACCCCCAATAACAGTTGCCACAGGTGGTCCTGGAGGAACTGGAGCATTACCTGGAAACCCTGTAATATCCTTTGTTGGGTATTTCTATGGTGTATTTTTTGCCGGAGGCATTGTTCAGGTGTGCCTCGCGCAGCCAGGGATTGTGCCTTTTCAGTATCTTGTAGTTAATTTCGTATTCCTGCGCGAAATCGGCAAAATTTGCCACAGGCTGATCCACTTCCACGCTAAAGGATGGCACGGCACTATACGTGTCGGCGGGATCTACCTCAAACCCATACTTCTCCGGGTGTGAAAGGATTTCCTTGATGGCCAGCAGCCTGAAGACATACCTTCCGGTCTCTTCACCCAGCAACAAATCGTAATAATCACCGGCTTTCTGGGTATTCATGTATTTGGTAATAGCCCCCGGCCCGGCATTGTAGGCAGCGGCCGCCAGGGTCCAGCTCCCAAAATGCTCTTTGTAGCGTTTCAGGTACTTACAGGCCGCTTCCGTAGCTTTCTCTAAATGGTAACGCTCATCCACGTTATCGTTAACTTCCAGGCCGTATTCGCGCCCGGTGGCTTTCATGATCTGCCAGAACCCGGTAGCCCCTGCAGGGGAGACCACGTTTTGCAGCCCGCTTTCGGCCACTGCCAGGTATTTAAAATCGTCCGGGACACCGTTACGCTCCAGGATAGGCTCCATGACGGGGAAGTACTTGGCGGCCCGTTTGATGAGCAGCACCGCGTTAGATTGCCAGTAGGTATTCACCAGGAACTCCCGGTCTACCCGCTCCATGATCTCCGGGTCTTCCTGGGGAACCAGTTCCCCTGCAAAATTCAAATCCTCCGGAATATCGATGGCCGTAATAATATATTCTTTGGCTACATTCTTTTTTACGTCATTGGCAACGGCCGCCACTTCCTCCGGAAGTGTGGGAACGTCACTCTTCTGCACTGCAAATACCAGGGTACTAACCAGAAAGGTCACCCCCAACAACATCAATATATTCTTTATAATGCCCATAATTTTCCGTTTTACCCAAAGGTATTAAATAGAACTCCGATCTTCCAAAATAATTGCAGGCAATCGTTCATTAAACCATTTATACCTATGAATGATCATGGTATGGGTGCCGTTTTTAACTGAAATACAGTCTTTTATGTATTGCATGGGGAATACGGTATCCTTTGCACCGTGTATGTGCACCAGTTCCGGCAACGGGTCTTCCTGGGTCCAGTTGACGATCTGGTCTATGCACCAATCTATATAGTACTTATCCCTGACCGACAGGTATTGCTCGTACAAATCCAGGCGTTTCCCCACAGATTCCCCAAAGGCGTATTTGCTCAGAAGTTCCACATTGTTCACCAGGCCGGTGGGCAATAACTTATGGACCCTGGTATACCTGGCAAACAACATGCGCCTGGGTAGTTCAGAAGTGCGTTTTACACTGGAGACGATAATCACCTTTCGGGCATTGAGCAGCCTGCCCATCTCCTGTACCAGGATACCACCAAAGGAAACCCCGATGAGCACGGGATTGGGGTGCCGGACCTTTTCGCACATCCGGGCCGCATATTGCCTGAGGTCCATTCCCCGTTCGGGCACAAACCATTCCAGCCAATGTGTATCAAAAGTTTGCCCTGGCAAATGAATGTTGTTGAAAATGGTTGGGCTCGCGGCCATACCGGGCATAAAATACACTGGGATTCTCTCTGCTTCAGACGGCACCAAACTCTTGATTTTAATAGGAAATTAGCATTTTTTTTCTTACTTTTGTAGCGTAAACGGAAAAGTACCCCAGATAAAATAGCAAATTACCATCCACTTAGGCTCCTGCAAATTACGATTCTGAACCTGTCGTAATTTTTTTGTCTGTAATCATATAAAAAAAACACCCGAATATGAGTGAAATATCAATTAAGGACAATAGTTTCCTGCGCCAATTTGAAACCAGGGTAAATGGGCATTTAGCCAAAATTGAGTATTCATCCCAGGAGCGAAAGGTCTTTTTGACCAAGTTGGTAATCCCCGAAGAGATCACCACCAAGGGTTTTAAAGAGGATTTTATCAAATCTGTCCTGAACCATATTCAGGAACAGAATCTGAGGGTGGTTCCTACCAGCCCGCAAATCGCAGGTTTTTTAAGGAAAAACCGTCAATACAAGGAAATGCTCCCCGTGGGCATCCGTATCTGATCGATCAGGGCCTCCCATTGGGAGGTTTTTTTATAGCGCCAGGGCCGGTTTTTCGATAAATTTCATTCGTACCAGTCCGTCTTCATCTATTCCCGTTAGTTCCACTTCGTGCAGGGTATTCACCAGCTGGGGGTTCCAGGGGGCTTTTACCTTGACGTAATTCCCGGTAAAGCCGTGGATATATCCTGCCTTATTGCCATCCTCAAAAAGGACCGTATGCCTGCTGCCCAACTGGCTTTCGTAAAAGGCACGCCGTTTTTTCACAGACAGTCCCCTGAGCATCTTGCTGCGTTTCCTGCGAATGTGTTTGGGGACCGCCCCTTCCATTTCGGCCGCCACCGTATGGTCTCTTTCCGAATAGGTAAATACATGCAGGTAAGATACCGGCAGTTCGTTCAGGAAATGATAGGTCTCCAGGAAATGTGCATCGGTCTCCCCCGGGAACCCGACAATGACATCCACCCCGATACAGGCATGCGGCATTACTGAACGGATCTTTTGCACCCGCTCTGCATAGCGTTCCCTCAGGTACCGGCGGCGCATCTTTTTCAGGATCGCATTGCTCCCACTCTGAAGGGGAATGTGGAAATGCGGGACAAAGGCCCGGCTTGCAGCGACAAAATCAATGGTCTCGTTTCGCAGGAGGTTGGGTTCTATGGAGGATATTCGCAGGCGGCTGATGCCTTCTACCCGGTCCAGCGCTTCAACCAGGTCCTGGAAAGTATGCTGGTGCTTCTTATTGCCAAACTCCCCTTTTCCGTAATCGCCAATATTCACCCCTGTAAGCACGATTTCCTTAATATCCCTTCCCGCAATTTCCGCCGCATTGGCCAGCACGTTTTGCAGGCTATCACTGCGGGATACCCCCCTTGCCAGGGGAATGGTGCAATAGGTGCATTTGTAATCGCACCCATCCTGTACTTTTAAGAAAGCCCGGGTTCGGTCGCCCAGCGCGTAACTGCCCACATAAAAATCGGCCTCGCTGATCTCGCAGGAATGCACTTCCCCGAAATCGTTTTTGCTCAGGTCATTGATATAATCGGTAAGCTTGAATTTCTCCGTGGCCCCCAGTACCAGGTCGACCCCATGAACCGCGGCGAGTTCTTCCGGTTTCAACTGGGCATAGCAACCAATGGCCGCGATAAAAGCGTTGGGGTTGCGCTGCAGCGCCTGCTTCACGATGGTCTTAAATCGCTTGTCGGCATTGTCGGTGACCGAACACGTATTGATCACATACATATCGGCACGCTCGGTAAATGCCACGCGCTCAAAATCTTCGGCCTTGAAACTACGGGCGATGGTTGAGGTTTCCGAAAAATTCAATTTGCAGCCAAGGGTGTAAAAAGCCACTTTCTTTCTCACGGTATGCACAGGTTTTTATGTGGGAATGCAAATATACCACCTTCTTTTTGAAAGCCCTTGCAAAGGCACGGTCAGGACCGGTAATCCGGTACGGTCTATTCGGTTAGTAGTTCCGCCATTTCGCCGTGGTGTCGAACACGTGCTGCAGGATATCGGCGTCCTCTTGCGTAAAGGCCACGTTTCGCCTTGCCATCATCACCCTGGCGGTTTCAAAGGCTTTATCGGTATGGTACGTACTAAAGCCCGAAGCCCCGCCCCAGCTAAAACTCGGGATAAAATTCCTGGGGAAACCGGGAACATAAATATTGGCATTCACCCCGATCACGGTCCCGGTGTTGAACATGGTATTGATTGCCGTTTTGCTGTGGTCGCCCATCATCAGGCCGCAAAATTGCAGGCCGGTGTGTTCAAAGCTTTCCGTGGCGTAGTTCCAAAGCCGTACCATGGCATAGTTGTTCTTCAGGTTGGAATTGTTGGAATCGGCCCCGATGTTGCACCACTCCCCCAGCACGGAATTGCCCAGGTACCCATCGTGCCCCTTGCTCGAGTACCCGAAGATCACTGAATTGTTGATTTCCCCGCAGACCTTGCCGTAAGGGCCCACGGTAGTGGGCCCGTATATTTTGGCCCCCATCTTGACCACCCCGTGTTCGCAAAGCGCGAAAGCGCCCCGGATAAGGTTTCCTTCCCAGACTTCGGCCTGCTTTCCCAGGTATATAGGCCCCTCACTGGCATTGAGTATGCTGTATTCCGCAGTCGCGCCCGCTTCCAGAAAGATCCGCTCCGGGCAGATCAGCTGGTTGGTGCCTGAAACAGGGGCAGTCTCCCTGCCCCTGGTGAGCATCGTAAAGTCTGCTTCCAGGGCCTCGCCGTTCCTCGAAAAAATATCCCAGGTGTTTTGGAGCCGGAATACCGGCCCCTCTAAGGGGATCGCCTCAAAACTATCGGGGGCAATCACCGCTGGCAGCTGCGCGCAGGCAAAGGCAATAACGTCCCCCTGCCATACAAGGGCCTGTTGTTCCCTGAGGTCGTGTATGCGGGCTACCAATGCTTCGGTCGGCAAGACAGCACCATTGATCCCGATATTGGAGGCGGCCTCTTTGAGCGGGAATTTACGCGACAGGTAGGGCTCGGTTAGCGTAGAAGTAGTAGTATCCAGGTAGTGTTCCCATTTTTCCCTGATGGTGAGGATGCCGATGCGGATGTCAGCCACTGGCCGGGTGAAGGTAAAAGGCAACAGGGAAGCGCGGGCCGTACCATCAAAGAGGATATAATTCATGAGCCGCTGTTTTCGGTAAAAGTAAAAAAATAACGCCCCCGATAAAAAATCGGAGGCGTAACTTTTATAGGGTATGGAAAGCGGGGGTTATTTCCCTTCCTTGGCTTCCTTGCTTTTGGCAGGGGCCGCTTCTTTCGCAAATTTCTTGTACTTGTTCTTGAACTTGTCAATACGCCCGGCCGTATCCACCAATTTGGATTTCCCGGTATAATATGGGTGCGACGTCCTGGATATTTCCAGTTTCACCAGCGGATATGCTACCCCATCCACCTCAATGGTCTCTTTGGTCTCGGCGGTAGACTTAGTAATGAAGACGTCGTCATTGGACATGTCCTTGAAAGCGACCAGTCTATAATTTTCGGGGTGTATACCTTTTCTCATCGTTAAAACTTTAATCCTTCAGAAATTCAGGCCGCAAATTTAAGGTTTTTTCCAAGAACGTACAATTTTTTCCCTGAAAATTACGCCTAAAAATTTGTACCTTTTCCTGTAACAAAACACTCCTGCGCTACACCAATGGTTTTAACAACCTTAAAATACATACAATGGAAGAAAATCAACCAAAACCAGGCAAATTTTCATGGACTTACGGGTTAATCCTCGGATTTATCGGCGTCGTATTTGGACTTATGTTGTACAGCATGGATGCGCACTATTCCCAGGATCCCGCCACTACTATCGTGAGTATCCTGCTCATGGTAGGGATTATCGCCTGGGCCATCTTTAATTTCAGAAAGGCCAACAACGGGTATGTAACCCTCGGTGAAGCGGTAAAAATAGGAGCCGGCATCAGTTTGGTCGCCGGTATTATCACCGTGCTCTATACCATCCTGCTTGCTAATGTCATCGAACCTGACTTCCCTGCCAAGGTGATGGATCTGCGGCTGGCGGAAATGGAGGCCAAAGGCCAGCTCACTTCAGATCAGATCGCGCAGCAGAAAGAAATGGGCATCAAGTTTTTTTGGGTGGGATATCCCGTCATCCTGATCATCAATACCCTCATTGGACTGGTAATCGGTTTGTTGACCGGGTTAATCCTTAAAAAACAGAAACCTGCCTATTAACCGCTAAAGTTGTACTTTTGGATGGAAATCCACAGTACGCTATGAACCTATCGGTAGTCATTCCCTTGCTGAATGAAGAAGAATCACTGAAGGAATTGCATGATTGGATTGTCCGGGTCATGCAAGCCCATCATTTTTCATACGAGATCCTCTTTATAGACGACGGGAGTACCGACAACTCCTGGAAGGTTATCCAGTCGCTCGCGGGTCAGAATGCACAGGTCAAGGGAATCCGATTCCATAAGAATTTCGGGAAGTCCCAGGCCTTGCATGCCGGGTTTAAGGAAGCCAAAGGCAAGGTCGTGGTTACTATGGATGCCGACCTGCAGGACAACCCCGAGGAAATACCCGAAATGTACCGCCTTATTACGGAGCAGGAATACAACCTGGTATCGGGCTGGAAAAAAAAGCGGTACGATTCCATTTTCAGCAAGAACCTCCCTTCTAAACTCTTCAATTGGGCGGCCCGGCGCACTTCGGGGGTCCGCCTCCACGATTTCAATTGCGGGTTAAAGGCCTTTCAGTCTGAGGTCGTAAAGACCATCGAGGTTTCGGGGGAGATGCACCGCTATATCCCGGTGCTGGTGAAGAATGCGGGGTTTACCAAAATTGGGGAACTTGTGGTACGGCATCAGGCCAGGAAATATGGCAGTACCAAATTTGGGATGGAACGGTTCATCAATGGGTTCCTGGACCTCATCACCGTCTGGTTTGTTTCTAAATTTGGCAAGCGCCCCATGCACCTCTTCGGGGCCCTGGGGGTATTGATGTTCATTATTGGCTTTGGCTTCTCCCTCTATCTGGGTATCGACAAGTTGTTCATCCACCCCTACGGCCGGCTGATTACCCAAAGGCCGCAATTCTATGTGGCCCTGACAGCCATGATTATAGGGACCCAGTTTTTCCTCGCGGGGTTTTTGGGCGAAATTGTCCTAAGGGAACGAAAAAGCGGGGTACACTACAAGATCCGCCACACCGTCAACCTGGCGGTCAGCGGTAAAACCAGGGAGGTGGTTTGACCGATAGGGCCTGATAGCGATGGCCCCTGGCAGCGGCCCGTCACTACCCTTGGGCAAAAGAGGTCTGGCCAGAGGTGAAGTTCCCTTCCCGAAGTTCCCGAAATTAAATTTTCTAATGTACTTTTAAAGCCAAACAATAGCAGCACCCATTATGGAATCTATTACCGATGTGGCAAAATCCTGGCTCACCGATTTCTTTGACCCCAAAGTCAAATCGGAGGTCCGGGACCTGATCGAAAACGACCCTGAAGAACTAAAAGAACGATTTTACAAGAACCTGGAATTTGGCACAGGCGGTATGCGCGGCATCATGGGTGTGGGCACCAACCGCATCAACAAATACACCCTTGGCAAAAGCACCCAGGGGCTCAGCAACTACCTGAAAAGGGCCTATCCGGGCGAGACGTTAAAAGTAGTGATCGCCTACGACTGCCGGCATAACAGCGATACCCTCTCCAGGACAGTGGCAGAGGTACTTTCGGCCAACGGCATTCAGGTGTATCTCTTTTCGGAACTGCGCACCACCCCGGAACTATCTTTTGCCGTACGCCACCTGCAATGCCATGCGGGGATAGTGCTCACAGCCTCCCACAACCCACCCGAATACAATGGTTACAAGGTGTACTGGACCGATGGGGGCCAAATTGTCCCCCCCCAGGACAAAGCGATCGTCGATGAGATCGATGCCCTGAACTACGAAGACATCAACTTTAAGGCCAATGACCCGTTGATCGAGCTCATCGGCAAGGAAGTGGATGAGGCTTTTATCAATGCTTCGGTGGCCAATGGCGATTTCAACGTCCCCGGTAAAAAGGATTTCAAGATCGTTTTCACCCCCCTGCATGGGACCGCTATCACCGTGATCCCCGAAGTCCTGAAGCGGGCGGGGTATACCCAGTTGGACATTATTGAAAAACAAGCTACCCCCAATGGTGATTTCCCCACCGTGAAATCGCCCAACCCGGAGGAGCCCGAAGCGCTGGCCATGGCGATGGAAAAAGCTGAAGCAATTGGGGCTGATATGGTCATTGGCACCGACCCCGATAGTGACCGGTTGGGGATAGCCGTACGCAACAACATGGGGAAACTGGAATTGCTCAATGGAAACCAGACCATGATCCTTATGACCAAATTCCTGCTGGAACAACGGAAAAAGAAAGGCTTCAAGGGCAAGGAATACATCGCCTCCACCATCGTCTCTACCCCCATGATGCAAGCCCTGGCTGACGCCTATGGGGTTGAATGCAGAACCACGCTGACCGGATTCAAATGGATCGCCAAAATGATCAAGGACTTCCCTGAGAATGATTTTGTAGGGGGGGGCGAAGAGAGCTTTGGTTTTATGGTGGGCGACTTTGTCCGTGACAAGGATGCGGTAACTGCGACCCTGCTCGCCTGTGAAGTGGGCGCCGAGGCCAAGGCCCGGGGCAGCTCTTTTTATCAGGAACTCATCCGGTGCTATGTGGACTACGGGTTTTACAGGGAAAGGCTGATCTCCCTGACCAAAAAAGGGATAAGCGGGGGCGAAGAGATCCGCCAGATGATGGTGGACTTCCGGGAAAACCCGGTGAAAAGCATCGATGGCGCGCCGGTGGAATGGATTGAGGATTACCAATCTTCAAAAGCGCGGAACCCCCTCAGCGGGGAAACCAAAACCCTGGACCTGCCCAAGGCCAACGTGCTGATCTACAAAGCCAAGGATGGCACCCGTATGGCGGCACGCCCCAGTGGAACAGAACCCAAGATCAAGTTTTATTTCAGCATCAACGCCCCCCTGGGCAAGGCTGATGAATTTAAAACGACCCTGGAGGCGATGGAAGCCAAACTTGACCGGATAATCAGCGAACTGAAATTGGATTAATGGAGTATTTCAAAAAGATCCTTCGCTTTGCGACCCCTTACAAGCGGTACGGATTCCTCAATATTTTTTTCAACATCCTCTATGCCCTGTTCAGCGCGCTTTCCTTCGCGGCCCTGATCCCTATGCTGGACGTACTTTTTGACAAGGCCCGAAAAGTATTTACCCCCCCTGTATACCGGGGGCTGGGTGGCCTCAAGGAATATTTTCAGGACTACGTTAGCTACAGGGTTACCGCCTTTTCCGGGGAGGATGAAATGAAGGGGCTGGTCCTGGTAATAGGGCTGGTCCTGATCCTCTTCCTCTTCAAGAACCTCTTCAACTACCTGGCCATGTACTTTATCACCTTCCTGAGGAACGGGGTGTTAAAAGATATCCGGAACGCCATGTACCGAAAGATCGTAGAACTGCCGGTAGCCTTTTATTCGGAAAAGCGGAAGGGCGATGTCATCGCCAGGATTACCTCCGACGTATTGGAAATACAACACTCTTTCCTATCCATCCTGGAACTCATCGTAAGGGAGCCGCTCACCATCCTTTTTACGATCAGCGTCATGTTCTTCATCAGTGTGAAACTCACGATCTTCGTCTTTATTTTTATCCCCATCGCGGGGCTCATTATCTCCTATATCGGGAAGTCGCTCAAAAAGAAATCGGACCGCGTACAGCGCGAACAGGGGCAGTTCCTGTCGATCGTGGAAGAAACGCTCGGGGGCCTGAGGGTGATCAAGGCGTTTAATGCCGAACAGCGTTTCTACAACACCTTTAAAACCTCTACGGGGCGCTTCTTCCGATTTTCGAACACCTTGCTCAACCGCCAAAACCTGGCCTCACCCACCGGTGAATTCCTGGGCATCCTGGTAATCGGGATCCTACTGTGGTTCGGGGGGCGGATGGTGCTGGTCGACCAGACCCTTGATGCTTCGAGTTTTATCGCCTATATGGGGCTTGCCTACAACATCCTCACCCCGGCCAAAGCCATCAGCAAGGCTTCCTACGGCGTGAAGAAAGGCAATGCCGCAGCAGAACGGGTACTGGAGATCCTGGAGACAGAAAACCCCATAACCGAAGCGGCGGCAGCCGTTGAAAAAACCACCCTGGACAAAGGCATCCGCCTGGAGAAGGTATCGTTCAGGTACGAAGATGACTATGTGCTCAGGGATTTCAGCCTGGAGGTACCCAAAGGGGAGATGGTCGCATTGGTGGGGCAGTCCGGTAGCGGTAAAAGTACCATCGCCAACCTGGTGACCCGTTTTTACGATGTTGGCGAAGGGGCGATCACCATAGACGGAACCGATATTAGGGCCCTCAGTAAAAAGTCGCTGCGGGGTTTGTTGGGACTGGTGACCCAGGATTCGATCCTGTTTAATGACAGCGTCCGGAACAATATCGGGCTTGGGAAAGAAAATGCCACCGAAGACGAAATCATGGCGGCAGCCAGGATTGCGAACGCCCACGATTTTATCATGGAACTGCCCATGGGATATGACACCAACATTGGCGACAGCGGGAACAAGCTAAGCGGGGGCCAGAAACAGCGGTTGTCCATCGCTCGCGCAGTACTGAAAAATCCGCCCATCATGATCCTGGACGAGGCAACTTCGGCCCTGGATACCGAAAGCGAACGCCTGGTGCAGGACGCGCTCGAGAAAATGATGGCCAACCGGACCTCTATCGTTATTGCCCACCGCCTTTCCACCATACAGAACGCCCATACCATCGTGGTGCTGCAAAAAGGGGAGGTGGTTGAAAAAGGCACCCATGCCGAGCTCATGGCAATGAAAGGGGTCTATTACAACCTGGTGGCCATGCAGACCTTAAAATCTTGATTTGCAACAGGGTGAAAGGAGCCAATTAAACCTTTTTAGGACAATGCAATCCAATGAAGAGAAGAAAGAACCTTTGATCGCCGAAGACCTCTTAGTTCAAAACTTAAAACAGAAGGCCACACAGTCCAAAGCCTTTGAACAACTCGTAGATACCTACAAGGAACGGTTGTATTGGCATATCCGTAGGATCGTCCTGGACCACGATGATACAGACGACGTTTTGCAAAATACCTTCGTCAAGGTATTCCGGAACATCGATGGGTTTAAGGGCGAAAGCAAGTTGTATTCATGGATGTACCGCATTGCCACCAACGAAGCCCTGCAGTTCCTGAAAAGCAAATCCAGGAAATTGGGGGTGGGTATGGCCGAAATTCAGGAACGTATGGTGGAAAATTTGCGCGCGGATGTCTATTTTGACGGGGATGTCATACAACTCCGCTTGCAGCAGGCGATCGCCTCCCTGCCCGAAAAACAAAAGATGGTGTTGAACATGAAGTATTTTGAGGCGATGAAATACGAGGAGATATCGGATATCCTGGATACTTCGGTAGGGGCCCTGAAAGCCTCCTACCACCTGGCCGTTAAAAAGATTGAGGCCAGCCTGAAAGAAGATTAAACCTTTTGCGAATAAGTGCATCAAAGTATACGTGATGAAAAAGCAACAAGATAAGAGCGGATTCAAGATCCCGGAAGGATACTTCGAGTCCTTCCAGGAAAAGCTGCAGCATCGGTTGCAGGAACCAGGGGCGCACCTGCCAGGGGACGCTGGTTTTAAGGTGCCCGAAGGGTATTTCGGGGACTTCCATAAACGCATGGAGGAACGGCTCGATACTACCCCCCCCACGGTAATCCCCTTGTACCCCTACAAAAAATGGATGCTGGTGGCCGCGTCAGTGGCAGCCATCATTGGCCTGCTGGTCCTGATTCCGGGAGAAAGCTCCGGACAACCCGGTTTTGGCGATTTGGCAGGGGTCGAGATTGCCAACTATATGGAATACAATGAAGTGGAATTGTCAGATGATGAGATCGCCCAATTGCTTCCCCTGGAGGATTTGGTGATCAACGATATGCTTGAGAACAACCTGAACGAAGAAAACATCATTGAATACCTGGACAATTCCGTAGAAGACTATGAAGATTTAAATATGGATATCGATGAATAAGTATTGCAAATCCGGACTGCTGTTCCTTTTCCTAATGTCCAGCATGTTCCTTTCCGCCCAGAATTGGCCGGACGGAAGCAGAATCAAGGCCCTTAAAATAGCCTTCATTACGGAGCGATTGTCCCTGAGCAGTTCCGAAGCCGAGCAATTCTGGCCCATATACAACGAATTTGAAGACAAACGCAATGCGCTGCGCGAAAGACAAAAAAGCGAAGTCTACAGCAAAATTGGGAATGCCGGCAACCTAACGGAGGCAGAGGCCAAGGCCTTGCTGAACAAATACCTCGAAATTGAAGAGGAAGAAGAAGAAACAGACAAGGAGTTTTACATGAAACTGGCCAATGCCATTTCGGCCAGGAAGACCCTGCTGCTCTTTAGCGCTGAACACGATTTCAGAAAGCGGTTGATCAAGGAAATGCGGCAACGGCAAGGGAACCGGGGGAATTAAAAACTTTTCGACAAACAGACACAAAGGAAGCCAAAAAGCTTCCTTTTTTTTTAAACCCAGGGACAATAACCAAGTCTAATAAGTGTTAACCTTTAAAATATTAGGTATGAAAAAGCTACAACTTACCCTGATTTTCCTGGCCCTGTTTGGGATGATGCATGCCGTTAGCGCCCAAAGGGTCGTAAGGGTGTATCCCAAGCACGGCACCGTGGTACGCACCGTCTATAAACCGCGGGTAGTCGTCCATAAAGGGACCACTTTCCACTTGTCGGACGGTGTGTGGTACACCTCCAGAAACGGCAGTTATATCGTTACCGCCGCCCCCCGGGGCGTCTTTATAAAACGCCTCCCCAGGGGAAGGAAAATAGTGCGCGTAAATGGCAGGAAACTCTATTTGTACAAAGGGGTCTACTACCAGAAGAAAGGTCGGGGTTTTATAGTCATTGACCTTTAACCCCCCAATAACGTGATCTTAAAAGGGAAGCCATCGTGCTTCCCTTTATTAATTGGGCCAGGGCCCCTAGAATTTTGCCTGTATAGCCTGCAATCCGTTTGAATACAATACCTTTGCGCCCTAAATTTGAAACATGCGATTGCACAGGAACCTGGTATTTGCCGTGATAGACGCCACCGACCTTATTTTCAACAAGGGGGAGTACGCCGACAAAGTAGTGGAAAAAACCCTGAAACGCGATAAGCGCTGGGGAGCCAGGGATCGTGGATTCATTGCAGAAACTACCTATGACATGGTACGGTGGAAGCGGTTGTACGCGGAGATCGCGGAGGTGCGGGAACCCTTTAGCAGGGCCAACCTTTTCCGGATGTTTGCCGTATGGGCCGTCTTAAGGGGTATCGACCTACCCGACTGGAAACAGATAGAGCCCACCCCCGCCCGAAGGATCAAAGGGAGGTTCGACGAACTTTCGAAAACCAGGAAATTCCGCGAGTCTATTCCCGACTGGCTGGATGAACTCGGTGTCCAATCGCTGGGGGAAAAACTTTGGACGCAGGAAATCAGCGCCCTCAACCAACAGGCCGATGTCATCCTCAGGGCCAACACCCTTAAAACCACCCGGGCGGCCCTGTCAAAATACCTCAGCGACGAGGGATTTGGCAACCAGCCACTAAAAGAGTACCCGCATGCGCTAATGCTGAATGAACGCGCCAATGTTTTTACAAGTGACGCCTTTAAAAATGGCTATTTTGAAGTACAGGACGCCTCCTCCCAACTGGTGGCCCCATTCCTTCTGGCACAGCCCGGGCAGCGCATTGTGGACGCCTGTGCAGGGGCAGGAGGGAAAAGCCTGCACCTGGCCTCCCTTATGGAAAACAAAGGGCAACTCATCGCACTGGATATTTATCCCGGCAAACTCAAAGAACTGAAAAGGAGGGCCAAACGGAACGGGGCCCACAATATTGAAACCCGACTTATCGATTCTACCAAGGTCATCAAGAAATTACACGGTTCCGCAGATGGGGTACTCATAGATGCCCCTTGCACCGGCCTGGGTATCCTGAGGCGCAACCCGGATGCCAAGTGGAAAATGCAGCCAACCTTCCTAAAAGAGATTACCGCAACCCAGCAGAAACTGCTACAGGACTACTCGCAAATGGTGAAACCTGGTGGCTTGCTGGTCTATGCCACCTGTTCTATCCTTCCCCAGGAAAACGACCGGCAGGTGCGGGCATTCCTGGCCTCCGATCCCGGGAGTGACTTCCAACTGGAGGAGGAAAAGAAGATTTTTTCCAGCAAAAGCGGGCACGATGGTTTCTACATGGCACGCCTCAGGCGGAAGTAATTAACAATACCAGGGGAGGCTTGTTAATTTTTCGCTTCGCGGATATAACGATAAAGGCGTACCTTTGTGCTTTCAAAATTATCGCAATACGCCACACCCATGATTCATTTTTTCGGGGATATTTCCACCAAAGTATTTGCCGTACAAACCACGGCGGAACTGTCACAAGAAGCTACTGAAAAACTTGTTTGGCTTTTTGGAGGGCAGGCCAAAATAGCGGGGGCGTCTGTTGACGCCTTTTTTGTTGGGCCCCGGGCGGCCATGATCACGCCCTGGAGCACGAATGCGACTGAAATCACCCAGAACATGGGCATCCAAGGTATCCTGCGCATCGAAGAATTCGAAGCAGTGTCCCCCTCGCATACGTCCTTTGACCCCATGTTGTCACAGAAATATGCCCGGCTTGACCAAGACCTGTTCAGCATTCAAGTAACGCCCGAGCCGGTGCGGGAAGTAGGGGATATTGCCGCCTACAACGCACAGGAGGGGCTGGCCCTCAGCACCGAAGAGGTGGCGTACCTGCAGGAACTATCACGCAAACTGGGCAGGAAGCTGACCGATTCCGAAGTCTTCGGGTTCAGCCAGGTAAATTCCGAACACTGCCGGCATAAAATATTCAATGGCACCTTTGTCATTGATGGCAAGGAAATGCCATCCTCCCTCTTCAAACTCATCCGAAAAACCTCCGAAACCCATCCCAACGATATCGTATCGGCCTATAAAGACAATGTCGCCTTCATCAAAGGCCCTGTGGTTACACAGTTTGCCCCGATACGTGCCGACCGGCCTGATTACTACCGTGAGACAGCTTTTGAATCGGTCATTTCCCTCAAAGCCGAAACGCACAACTTCCCCACCACGGTAGAGCCCTTTAACGGTGCAGCCACAGGATCCGGGGGCGAAATCCGTGACCGCCTGGCCGGCGGAAAAGGGTCACTCCCCCTGGCAGGGACGGCCGTGTATATGACGGCATATTCCCGCCTCCGGGACGATCGCCCGTGGGAGCAGGGAATGAAGGCACGCCCTTGGCTATACCAAACGCCTGTGGACATCCTTATCAAAGCTTCCAACGGGGCTTCAGACTTTGGAAACAAGTTCGGGCAGCCCCTGATCTGTGGGTCGGTCCTTACTTTTGAACACGAAGAACACGGCCGCAGCTTGGGGTATGACAAGGTAATCATGATGGCAGGAGGTGTGGGCTACGGTAAATCAGACCAGGCCCGGAAAGGCATGCCCGGGAAAGGCGACCGCATCGTCATCCTGGGCGGTGATAACTATCGCATCGGGATGGGGGGTGCCGCCGTATCCAGTGCAGATACAGGGGCTTTTAGTACCGCTATTGAATTGAATGCCGTGCAACGGTCTAACCCCGAAATGCAGAAGCGTGCCGCCAACGCCATCAGGGGCCTGGTGGAGGCCGAAGATAACCCCATTGTCTCCATCCATGACCATGGGGCCGGGGGCCATCTGAACTGCTTGTCGGAACTGGTAGAGGAAACCGGCGGCCTCATCGATATGGATAAACTCCCCATAGGAGACCCCACGCTGTCTGCCAAAGAAATCATCGGAAACGAATCACAGGAACGTATGGGATTGGTGATGGCCCCCAAAGACCTGGCGTTATTGCGCCGTATCGCAGAACGGGAACGTTCGCCCATGTACGAAGTGGGGGAAGTTACCGGCGATCACCGGTTTACGTTTGAATCAAAAAACAAAGGCATCCGCCCGATGGACCTGGAACTTTCCGAAATGTTCGGCAGTTCCCCAAAAACGGTTATGACGGACATTACCGTGGCCAGGGAATACGCCATGCCCCCCTACCACAAGGGGAAAATAATGGACTACCTGGAGCAACTGCTGCAATTGGAGGCCGTTGCCTGCAAAGACTGGTTGACCAACAAGGTAGACCGGTGCGTGGGCGGCCGGGTGGCCAAACAGCAATGTGCCGGGCCCCTGCAACTACCCCTGAACAATTGCGGGGTGATGGCCCTGGATTTTAAGGGCAAAGAAGGCATTGCCACTTCGGTGGGGCACTCACCTGTATCGGCCCTGATCGATCCCGTAGCTGGCAGCCGCAACAGCATTGCCGAAGCCCTTACCAATATCGTTTGGGCCCCTTTGAAAAACGGGTTGCGATCCGTGTCCCTTTCGGCCAATTGGATGTGGCCCTGTAACAACGAAGGAGAAGACGCGAGGCTGTATGAAGCGGTCGCGGCGGTTTCCGAATTCGCCGTCGCCCTGGGGATCAATGTCCCTACCGGAAAGGATTCGCTCTCCATGAAGCAGAAATACAAGGATAGGGAAGTGATCGCGCCAGGAACGGTGATCATCTCTGCCGCAGGGCATTGCGATGCGATAGGTGCGGTAGTGGAACCCGTCCTCAAAAAGGGCGCAGGCGATATCTTTTACCTCAACCTGTCCGGGGATTCTTTTAAACTGGGAGGCTCCTCCTTTGCCCAAACCCTGAATGCCGTGGGCGATAAATCCCCAACGGTACAAAACCCGGGGCTTTTCGCCAGGAATTTTGACGGCATGCAGTCCCTCATCAGGAAAGGGAAAATTGCCGCGGGGCACGATGTAGCCTCCGGGGGGCTGGTGACTACCCTGCTGGAACTGTGCTTTGCCCAAAACGGGCTTGGGGCTTCCCTGGACCTTACGGCCCTGGGCGAGCCAGATACCGTAAAATTACTCTTTTCCGAGAATGCCGGAATCGTTTTCCAGGCGGCAGGGGATGGCCTGGAAACAGCGCTCGCATCAGTGGGCATACCGGCCGTTAAAATCGGGAAAGCCAACGGCAGCGGCAAGCTCCGGCTGGTAAACCACGAAGACATAATAGACCTTCCCGTTGATGACCTGCGGGATACCTGGTACCGTACCTCCTATCTGCTGGACGCAAAACAGACCTCCAACGGCCTGGCCGGGGATCGTTATACCAATTACAAAAAACAACCCCTCACCTACCGCTTCCCCCAAACCTTCCATGGGAAATTAGATCCATCACCCACCCGGGGTGGCAACAAGCCCAAAGCCGCCATCCTGAGGGAAAAGGGCAGCAATTCTGAACGTGAAATGGCCAATGCCCTCTACCTGGCAGGGTTCGAGGTGAAGGACGTACACATGACCGACCTCATCTCGGGCAGGGAAACCCTTGAGGACATCCAATTTATCGGAGCCGTTGGCGGGTTTTCCAATTCAGATGTACTGGGCAGCGCCAAGGGGTGGGCCGGAGCTTTCAAATACAACGAAAAGGCCAACACGGCTTTAAAGAACTTCTTCGCCAGGCCCGATACCCTATCAATAGGTATTTGCAACGGTTGCCAACTTTTCATGGAACTGGAACTCATCAACCCCGAACACGAAAAACACGGGAAAATGACCTATAACGACTCCCACAAGCACGAAAGCGCCTTTTCTTCGGTGCGGGTGGGGCCCAATAATTCGGTCATGCTGTCCTCTTTGGAGGGGGCAGTACTTGGGGTATGGATCTCTCACGGGGAGGGAAAATTCCAACTCCCGTTGGGGGAAGACCAATACCACATCGTAGCCCGTTATGGATATGAGGCCTACCCGGCCAATCCCAATGGCAGCGATTACAACACCGCCATGCTGTGCGACCGCAGCGGCAGGCACCTGGTGACCATGCCCCATATCGAACGCTCAATTTTTCCCTGGAACTGGGCCTATTACCCCGAAGGAAGAACAGATAGCGTATCACCCTGGCTACAAGCGTTTATCAACGCGAGGAACTGGGTGGGTACGCACCAGCGCAAAGCCGGGGCCAAAGGCTAGGCACTTAGCCATAAAAAGCAGGTGATACCGGTATGCGGATACCCCCCTTGTACTATTTGATGGGATGGGTATTTTATTATCCCGGCTGCTTTTCCTATTTTGCGGGTACTTTTCGGAAACCAAATATGCAAAAGATCACCCGACTCTTTGATTTTCCATATTATCAATTGGAAAAACACAATATGGAAAATTCCCTCGTCACCAAGTACGGGGACCAATGGGTGGGAATTTCCACCAGCGAATACCTGGCAAAGGCCAACGCCGTCAGCCGGGGGTTGCTGCGGTTGGGGGTAGCGGCAGGCGATAAAATCGCCCTGATCGCCATGACCAATCGCACCGAATGGAACATCATGGATATCGGGATCCTCCAGTTGGGGGCGCAAAACGTCCCTGTATACCCAACCATCTCCGAAGAGGATTACGCCTATGTACTAAACCATTCCGAAACCACTTACTGCTTTGTTTCCTGCCAGGAAGTACTGGACAAGGTACTGGCTATAAAGTCGCAGGTACCCAGCCTTAAAGAGGTGTATTCCTTTGATGTGCTCAAACAGTGCAAAAACTGGAGCGAAGTGGTGGAACTCGGGGCCGATACTTCCAATCAGGCAGAAGTAGAAAAACGCAAAGATGCCGTTAAACCCGGGGACCTGGCGACCCTCATCTACACCTCAGGGACCACCGGAAAACCCAAAGGGGTTATGCTGTCCCATGAAAACATCGTCTCCAATGTGATCGAAAGCAAGGATCGGGTACCTTTTGAAAGCGGGGCCACAGCCCTGAGCTTCCTCCCGGTCTGCCATATTTTTGAACGGATGATCCTGTACCTGTACCAGTACTGCGGAATCAGCATTTATTTCGCGGAAAGCATCGACAAGATCAGTGACAACCTCAAAGAGGTGCGGCCCCACGTCATGACGGTGGTTCCACGCCTGCTGGAAAAGGTATACGATAAAATCATCGCCAAAGGCGCTGCCTTAAGCGGCATTCGCAAGGCGCTTTTCTTCTGGGCGGTCAACCTGGGACTGCGGTTTGAACCCTATGGGGTCAATGGCTGGTGGTACGAACAACAGCTGAAACTTGCCAGGAAGCTCATTTTCAGCAAATGGAAAGAAGGGCTGGGCGGACGGCTGGAGGTCATGGTCTCCGGGTCGGCTGCCCTGCAGGCACGGTTGAGCCGCGTTTTTGGCGCGGCCGGGATCCCGGTCATGGAAGGCTATGGCCTCACGGAAACCTCCCCGGTAATCTCTGTAAACGACCAGCGAAATGGAGGTTGGAAAATAGGCAGCGTCGGGCGTATCCTCAACGGGGTAGAAGTTAAGATTGCCGATGATGGCGAGATCCTATGCAAGGGCCCAAACGTGATGATGGGATACTATAAAGACCCGGGGCGCACGGCAGAAGTACTCAAAGAAGGCTATTTCCATACGGGGGATATCGGGGAAGTCGATGCGGATGGCTTTTTGAAAATCACCGACCGTAAGAAGGAAATGTTCAAGACCTCAGGAGGGAAATATGTGGCCCCCCAGTTGCTGGAGAACCGCTTTAAACAATCGCGTTTTATCGAGCAGATCATGGTGGTGGGCGAAGGCGAGAAAATGCCGGCCGCCCTTATCCAGCCCAATTTTGAATTCGTAAAGGAGTGGGGCGCCATACACCAGATCCCCATGGCCGACAATAGCGACCTGGTCAAAAATGAAAAAGTGCAACAGCGATTCCAGCAGGAAATAGACCTGGCCAATGCGAATTTTGCCAAATGGGAAAAGGTAAAACAATTCCGGCTCACCCCCGATGTCTGGTCTGTTGAGGGAGGGCACCTGACCCCTACCATGAAACTAAAGCGCAAGATCATCAAGGAAAAATACCTGGACCTGTACAACGATATTTACCGGCAATAAACCGTACCTGCTTCAACTTTTCCCTGGTTTACAGGGCCGAAAGAACCAAAACCCACCCTCCTACTTTCCGTGGTTTACCCGACACGATTATTTAACCATAATTTATTATGCATGCATAATAAATTTTTTTATATTTGAGAGGAATAATCAGCTCCCATGAAGGATTTTACCATCGACTATGTACTGCGCGCCACCTGGCAGGCAGTGGCCAGGATGTATAATGAAGAGGCAAAACAGTTCAATTCTACGATGGCCGTGGGCTTTACCCTGCTCAGCATAGACCCAAAAACGGGGACTCCTTCCACCGCGCTGGGGCCCAAGATGGGCATGGAGGCCACCAGCCTTTCGCGTATCCTAAAAAGCATGGAGCAGAAAGGCCTGATAGAACGAAAACCCAATCCGGAGGACGGGAGGGGGGTGTTGATCCACCTTACAGATTTTGGCCTTGAAAAAAGAAAGGATAGCAAAGACGTGGTCCTCCGGTTCAATGAAGTGGTCAGGTCTGAGCTGACGGAAGAGCAGTTAAAATGCTTTTTCGAAGTTATGGAAACCATCAACCGCCTGATAGGCGAAAAGAAAATTTATAACTAGTACAACTTTTAATACCCAGATCCAGCAATGAACAAACACATTAAAAAGGTTGCAGTCATAGGTTCCGGCATCATGGGAAGTGGCATTGCCTGCCATTTTGCCAATATTGGCGTTCAGGTACTGTTGCTCGACATCATCCCCAGGGAACTCAATGAAGCGGAAAAGGCCAGGGGCCTCAGCCTGAAAGATGCTGCCGTACGAAACCGCCTTGTGAACGACTCCCTGGCCGCGGCCTTAAAATCTAACCCCTCGCCCATCTACCACAAAGATTTTGCCGGGCGCATCACCACCGGCAACCTGGAGGACGACCTTGAAAAGGTAGCATCCGTAGACTGGATCATTGAGGTAGTCGTGGAACGCCTGGACATCAAGAAGCAGGTTTTTGAGAAACTTGAAAAACACAGGAAACCCGGAACGCTTGTCAGCTCCAATACCTCGGGCATTCCCATCCGCTTTATGAGCGAAGGGCGTTCGGAAGATTTTCAACAAAATTTTTGCGGCACCCACTTTTTTAACCCGGCCCGTTACCTCCGGTTGTTCGAAATAATCCCGGGGCCAAAAACAAAGCCGGAAGTACTGGAATTCCTGAACGGTTATGGGGAGCAATTCCTGGGGAAAACCTCAGTGATAGCCAAGGATACCCCCGCTTTTATCGGCAATCGCATAGGGATCTTCAGCATACAGAGCCTGTTCCATATGGTCAGGGAACTGGGGCTTACCGTTGAAGAAGTGGACAAGCTTACCGGGCCCGTCATCGGCAGGCCCAAATCCGCTACCTTCAGAACCGTAGATGTGGTGGGCTTGGATACCCTGGTGCATGTGGCAAAGGGCATCCTGGAGAACTGCCCTGAGGACGAACGGCATGAAAACTTCCAAATACCCGGTTTTATTGAGACCATGTTAAAAAACAACTGGCTCGGAAGTAAAACGGGGCAGGGTTTTTACAAAAAAGTCCGGAAAGAGGACGGCGCCAGTGAGATCCGCTCCCTGGACCTGGAGACGCTTGAATACCGTTCGGGCAAAAAAGCGCGCTTTGACACCCTTGAGGCTACCAAGGCCATCGACAAGGTAATCGACCGTTTTGAAGTATTGGTCAATGGAAAGGACAAGGCGGGGGATTTTTACCGCAAGAGCTTTGGCGCCTTGTTCGCGTATGTGACCCACCGCATCCCGGAGATCAGCGATGAGCTCTACAAGATAGACGATGCCATGAAAGCCGGATTTGGTTGGGAACACGGGCCTTTCCAGATCTGGGACGCCATTGGCCTGGAACGGGGGCTGGAACTGATCGCCGATGAAGGCCAATCCCCTGCCGCCTGGGTGAAGGAGATGAAAACCAAGGGGGCCACCTCCTTTTACCAGGTCAAAGAAGGGGCCACATACTATTATGACCTCCGGGCCGGGGCAATGCAAAAGGTCCCCGGACAGGATGCCTTTATCATCCTTGACAATATCCGGAAAACACGGGAAGTCTACAAGAATCCGGGTGTGGTGGTGGAAGATCTGGGAGACGGGATCCTGAATGTCGAATTCCAGTCTAAAATGAATACCATTGGAAGCGAGGTCCTCGCGGGGCTCAACAAGGCAATAGACCTTGCTGAAAGGGATTTCCAGGGGCTGGTTGTAGGCAACCAGGCCGCTAATTTCTCTGTAGGGGCCAATATCGGGATGATCTTTATGATGGCTGTGGAACAGGAATACGATGAACTCCACTACTCCATCAAGATGTTCCAGGAAACCATGATGCGGATGCGTTATTCTGCCATCCCAACCGTCGCGGCACCCCATGGGATGTGCCTTGGGGGCGGGTGTGAACTCAGCATGCATGCAGACATGGTCGTGGCTGCCGCTGAAACCTATATAGGGTTGGTAGAATTTGGCGTCGGGGTGATCCCGGGCGGAGGGGGGTCCAAGGAGATGGCCCTGCGCGCTTCGGATACCTTCCACAAGAACGATGTGGAACTGAATGTGCTACAGGAATTCTTCCTGACCATCGGTATGGCCAAGGTATCCACCTCGGCTTACGAAGCCTATGACCTGGGCATCCTCCAAAAAGGCAAAGATGTGGTGGTGGTAAACAAAGACCGGCAAATAGCCACGGCCAAGGCCTATGCCAAATTGCTGGCAGAACGGGGGTATACCCAGCCAATACGACGCACCGATGTGAAGGTGCTTGGAAAACAGGCCCTGGGCATGTTCCTGGTAGGCACGGATGCTATGGAAGCGGGGAAATATATCTCGGAACACGATAAAAAAATCGCCAACAAACTGGCCTATGTCATGGCGGGGGGCGACCTCTCCGAAGCCAGTCTGGTGAGCGAGGATTACCTGTTGGAACTGGAGCGCGAGGCCTTCCTGTCGCTCTGTACAGAGAGAAAGACGCTGGAACGTATCCAGCATATGCTGAAAACAGGAAAACCCCTGAGGAATTAAGCCCCGGACCCGGGTAGTGGTGCAGGCAAGTTCTGCAGTAGTGAGTTACCATATCGCCCGGGGAAAGGATGGCCATACAAACAAAACACCAAACGTCTGACGTTTAACAAAAAAACAGTACCAAAGAATGAAAACCGCATATATCGTAAAAGCATACCGCACTGCCGTGGGAAAGGCACCCAGGGGATTATTCCGCTTTAAAAGGCCTGACGAACTGGCGGCAGAGACCATAGAATACATGATGGCACAATTGCCGGAGCTCGATAAAAAACGTATTGACGACGTGATCGTGGGCAATGCCATGCCCGAGGCCGAGCAGGGCCTCAACATGGCCCGGCTCATCTCGCTGATGGGCCTTGAAATTGAGGATGTGCCCGGGGTTACGGTAAACCGCTATTGCGCTTCAGGGCTTGAAACCATTGCCATCGCCACGGCCAAGATACAGTCGGGCATGGCCGATTGCATTATCGCAGGAGGTGCCGAGAGCATGAGCTACATCCCCATGGGCGGGTACAAACCTGCCCCGGATTATGCCGTGGCCAGCAAAGGACACGAAGATTATTACTGGGGAATGGGGCTTACCGCCGAAGCCGTGGCAGGAGAATACAAGGTCTCCCGCAAAGACCAGGACGAATTTGCCTACAACTCCCATATGAAAGCCTTGAAGGCACAGGAAACAGGCAGGTTTAAGGAGCAAATCGTCCCTATTGAAGTCGAGCATACCTTCCTAAACCCCAAAGGAAAAAAAGAAAGCAGAACCTATACCGTAGACCGGGATGAAGGCCCCAGGGCGGATACTTCCCTGGAGGTCCTGGCCAAATTAAAGCCGGTTTTCGCTGCCGGGGGTAGCGTAACCGCCGGTAATTCGTCACAAATGAGTGATGGGGCGGCCTTTGTGCTGGTCATGAGTGAGGCCATGGTCAAGGAGTTGCAACTGGAACCCATTGCCCGCCTGGTCAATTATGCCGCCGCCGGCGTTCCGCCCAGGATCATGGGGATAGGCCCGGTCAAGGCCATCCCCAAAGCCCTGAAGCTGGCCGGCATGAAACAAAAGGACCTGGAACTCATCGAATTGAATGAGGCCTTTGCCTCCCAGTCGCTTGCCGTGATCAGGGAATTGGGGCTGGACCCGGGTATCGTGAATGTCAATGGGGGGGCCATTGCCCTGGGACACCCGTTGGGGTGTACAGGGGCCAAACTCTCCGTGCAGCTATTTGACGAAATGCGCAAAAGAAATATGAAAGGCAAGTACGGCCTGGTGACCATGTGTGTGGGAACAGGACAAGGGGCTGCCGGGATCTATGAATTTTTAAACTAATACCGCTATGAGTACAGAAACCACAAAGAAAAACCTATTGAGGGGTGGGCAATTCCTGGTAAAGGAAACCTCCAGTGAAGCTGTTTTTACACCGGAAGACCTGACCGAAGAACAGCGCATGATGCGCGATAGCACCAAAGAATTTGTCGACCGTGAACTGTGGGCCCATTGGGAGCGTTTTGAGAAAAAGGACTACGCCTTTACCAAAAAGTGTATGAGCAAGGCGGGAGAAATGGGTTTTTTGAGCATCGCGGTCCCCACCGAATACGGTGGCATGGGGATGGGCTTTGTATCGACCATGCTGGTCTGCGACTATATCTCGGGGGCCACGGGTTCGTTTAGCACCGCTTTTGGTGCCCATACCGGTATTGGCACCATGCCAATCACCCTCTATGGGACCGAGGAACAAAAAAAGAAGTATGTGCCCAAACTAGCCACGGGCGAGTGGTTTGGGGCGTATTGCCTGACCGAGCCGGGGGCGGGTTCCGATGCCAATTCGGGCAAGACCAAAGCCGTACTCTCCAAAGACGGGAAGTACTACAGCATCAGCGGTCAGAAAATGTGGATCTCCAATGCCGGCTTCTGTAATTTATTCATCGTTTTTGCCCGGGTGGAGGACGACAAGTACATCACCGGCTTTATCGTGGAGAACGACCCCGAGAATGGGATCAGCCTGGGAGAGGAAGAAAAAAAGCTGGGCATACACTCCTCTTCTACCCGCCAGGTATTTTTCAATGAGACCAAAGTACCGGTAGAGAACATGCTATCAGAACGCGGCAACGGCTTTAAGATAGCCATGAACGCGTTGAACATCGGTCGGATAAAACTGGCAGCCGCCTGTTTGGAGGCCCAGCGGAGGGTGACTACCGAGGGGACCCAATATGCCCTGGAACGTATCCAGTTTAAGACCCCCATTATTAATTTCGGGGCCATAAAGGCCAAGATCGCGCGCATGGCCACCAATACCTATGTGGGCGAGTCTGCCTGTTACCGGGCCGCAAAAGACATAGAAGACCGGATTGCCATTCGGGAATCCGAGGGAAATACCCCTCCGGAGGCAGAACTCAAAGGGGTGGAGGAATATGCCATTGAATGCTCCATCCTCAAGGTAGCGGTTTCCGAGGACCTCCAGGATACCACAGACGAGGGGATACAAATATTCGGCGGGATGGGCTTCAGCGCCGATACCCCAATGGAATCTGCCTGGCGAGATGCCCGTATTTCACGGATTTATGAAGGGACCAATGAAATCAACCGCATGCTGGCCGTAGGCATGCTGATCAAAAAAGCCATGAAAGGGCATGTAGACCTTTTGGGGCCTGCTACCGCGGTAGGGGAAGAACTGATGGGGATCCCATCCTTTGAGACCCCTGATTTTTCGGAACTTTTTGCCCAGGAAAAAGACCTGCTGGCCAAAATGAAGAAGGTGTTCCTTATGGTAGCCGGGAGTGCCGTAAAGAAGTATGGGCCAGACCTGGAAGAGCACCAGCAACTGCTCATGGCCGCTTCGGACATACTCATTGAGGTCTATATGGCCGAATCTGCCCTGCTCCGAACGGAAAAGAACGTGAAGCGTTTTGGGGAAGCCTCCCAGGCGGCCCAAATAGCCATGTCGCAACTATACCTCTATGAAGCGGTAGACCTGGCGGTAAAAAAAGGCAAAGAAGCTATTGTTTCCTTTACCGAGGGGGATGAGCAACGCATGCTGCTGATGGGGCTGAAACGCTTTACCAGGTACGCCCGGCAACCCAATGTGGCGGCCCTGCGGGAAAAGATAGCCGATGCGGTAGCAGAGAAAAAAGGGTATTACTTTGACGATATCAAGTAAGCAAACTCCCCGCGACACAAAGACCTCTTTCCCCCCTGGGGGAAGGAGGTTTTTTTATGGCAGGCCCTACTAGTGGCTCATAGACTCCAGGATCTGCTCCTCGCTGGCTTTCCGGGAGAAATTGATGGCACATTCGATCAACGCCAGGTGGGAATAGGCCTGGGGGAAATTACCGAGGAGGCGTTTTGTCTTAAAATCGATATCCTCACTGAACAGGCCCAGGTGGTTGCTGTAACCCAGCAACTGGTCGAATAGTCTGAGGGCTTTGTCTTCTTCCCCTATTTTGAAAAGGCTATTGATGAACCAAAAGGTGCAAATGGTAAAAGAGGAGGTGGGAAGGCCAAAATCATCCTCGTTCTTGTAGCGGTACAGGAGGCCTTCGTTACTGAGTTCTTTTTCAATGGCATGGACCGTGCTGACATACTTTGGGTCTTTGGCATGGATAAACCCGTAGGATTCCATGAGCAAAACCGAGGCATCCAGGTGCCTGGACCCGTACGATTGGGTGAAGGCGCTGACATCACTGTTCCAGGCATGGTCCAGGATATCGCTTTTGATCTCCTGTTCCAGTTCCGTCCATTTGGCAATTTTCCGGGATTTCCGGAAAATACGCGCCACCTTGATGGCCCGGTCTACCGCGACCCAGCACAACACTTTTGAGAAGGTAAAGTGCCGGTCTTCGGTACGCAATTCCCAAATCCCCTTGTCGGGCTCCTTCCAGTGCCTTTGTACGATCCAAACAATGCCCTTGGTAATGCTCCAGAGTTCTTCGCCATTCTCTATATCGGTCCTGAATTTCACCAGTTGGGCATAGATCATATCCATCAGGATGCCATAGATGTCGTTCTGTTTTTGCTGAAAGGCGGCATTGCCCACCCGTACGGGCTTAGACCCTTTGTAGCCACTTAGGTGGTCCAGTGTTTTTTCGGTCAGGTCCTTTTCCTTATTGATCCCGTACATGATCTGTAGCTTTTCATCCTTGTCGGGGATCAGGTCGATAATAAATTGCAGGTACCTGCGGGCAACGTTTTTATGCCCCAGCTCGGAGACCACCTTTACGACCATTGAAGCATCGCGGATCCAGCAAAAGCGGTAGTCCCAGTTGCGCACTTCGCCAATGGTTTCGGGAAGTGATGTGGTGGCAGCCGCAAGCACCGCACCCGAACGGTCATAGCTCAGCAGCTTCAGGGTGATGGCGCTTCAGTTGATGGCCTTGTTGTATTTCTTGTAGGTGGGGGTATGGGTACTCCAGTTGAGCCAGTATACCTTGGTTCGTTCCTGTTCCAGGTAGACGTCACGCAAACTGGGCTGGAAGATCTTCTCATTGTACGCCAGCAGGAAATACCCGTCTTTGGTAACCGTTATCTCCCGTCCTTCCACCACCGCGTTTTTATTAAAGGAACTGTAGAGGAACACGGTGTCATACTTTTCCCCGTGCGTTACGCTGGCTACAAATTTGTTCTTTACAAAGGTCTCTGTAGTAGCGGCCGCGTATTCCAGTTTTGGGTCGTAATGCGCCCGAAAAACAGGTTTGCCTTTGATATGGCGGATATACCGGATGATCTGCGGGGGGGCATGGTGGCCACTTTGGTTCTCTTTGTGGTAGCGGGGCATGAAATCGCGCACCTCAAAGGCATTTTCCCCATCAGAGAAACGCGTGATGAGCAGGGCTGTATATTTTTTATAGCGTTGGGTAATTTCATAGCCTTCGCCCACGAGAATTTCAAAACTCCCCCCCTTTTCTTCGTCCAGCAATTTGGCGAATACCGAAGGGGAATCAAATTCGGGGAGGCAACACCAATCCAGTGAGCCTGTTTTGGAAATCAGGGCCGCACTTCGGCAATTTCCAATAATCCCATAGTCCAAGTTATCCATACATTAAAAAACTACTATTAAAGTTGTATTAATTGGTTTTGCCCCAGTTTTTGTCGAAATTTAGGCAAAATACTAAGGAACCCTTTAAAAAATGGCTATTTCATGGGCAAAACTATCATAATCTCAAACAGACTACCCGTACAATTGCAAATTGGCAATGGAGACATCCATGCCGTGCCAAGTGTCGGCGGTTTGGCGACGGGTATGAAATCGGTTCATAAGGGGGGTGAAAGCCTGTGGATTGGATGGAGTGGGCTAACAGACGAAGAAATACCCGGGGAACTCGCGCCCAAAATAGACAAGGCCCTGGCCGAACACGGTTCTTCGAAGGTGAACCTCAGCCAGGAAGAGGTCGATGGTTTTTATTTCGGCTTCAGCAACCGGACCATATGGCCGCTCTTCCACTATTTCATGGAGTATTCAGAGTTTAAGTTGACTTCCTGGAATACCTACAAGGCGGTTAACCGCAAATTTGCCGATGCCATCCTCGAGCAGTCGGGACCCGATGATATTATATGGGTGCATGACTACCAGCTGATGCTGGTTCCCCAAATGGTAAAGGCGGAAAGGCCCGACAGCTCCATTGGTTTCTTCCTCCATATCCCCTTTCCTTCCTACGAGATTTTCAGGACGCTGCCGTGGCGGGAAGAAATCCTCAAAGGGTTGCTGGGCGCTGATCTCATAGGGTTCCATACCTATGATTACGAAAGGCATTTCCTGAGCTCGGTCCGCCGGCTTTTGCGCCTGGAGGTAAGTTTTAACGAGATATACTTTGACGACCGGGTGGTGAAGGTGGATTCGTTCCCCATGGGGATCGATTACCAGAAATTTAGTCAGGCAGCCAGGGATCATGCCAAAATGTCCAAAAAAGACCAATCCGAATTACAGCGAAGGCTGAACAGCCACAAAGAATCGGCACCCGATGCCAGGTTCTTCCTTTCTATCGACCGGCTGGATTACACCAAGGGCATTGCCAAACGACTGAATGCCTTTGAATATTTCCTGAACAAATACCCGCAATACAAAGAAAAGGTTCGGCTCATTATCCTGGCCGTGCCCTCCCGCTCCAACGTACCCCAATACCAGTTGCTGAAAAAAGAGGTGGATGAACTGGTAGGCAGGATCAACGGGGAATTTTCCACGGTAAGCTGGACCCCCATCTGGTATTTTTACCGCTCCATGCCTTTTGAAAACCTGATCGACCTGTATACCAGCAGCGACATTGCCTGGCTGACCCCTATCCGGGACGGGATGAACCTGGTCGCCAAGGAATATATCGCTACCAGGACCGACCAGACCGGGGTATTGATCCTAAGTGAAATGGCCGGGTCTGCGTACGAAATGAACGAAGCCCTGCTGATCAACCCCAATAATTTTGAGCAAATCGCCGACGCATTGTACAAGGCGATCAATATGCCGGAAGAGGAACAGAAAAGCAGGAATAAAATCCTACAAAAGCGTTTGGCGCGCTACAATGTGGAAAAATGGGCCAATGACTTCATGCAGGCCCTCACCGACCAACGGGAAAAAGACCCGGCTTATGTGACCCGAAGGCTCTCCGTCGACCTTATGAACACCATATTGCGCGACTACAGGGCCGCCAAAAAACGCCTGTTGTTCCTCGACTACGACGGTACGTTGACCGGCTTCCACAACGATCCCCAAAAAGCCGGGCCAGATGAGGCACTGATCGAGATGCTGGACAAATTGAAATCGCTTGAAAACACAGACACTTTTATTATCAGTGGCAGGGACAAAGACACTTTTACCAGGTGGTTTGTCCCGAGGAAATACAACATGATCGTCGAACATGGCGTTTGGATTTCCCGTGGGGGCGAAGCTTTTAAGCAGCTGGAAAACGTTAAAAAAGACTGGATGGAAAAGATCCGCCCTGTCCTGGAATCCTTTGTAGACCGTACCCCGGGGAGTTTTATAGAAGAGAAAAACTATTCCCTGGCCTGGCACTACCGCCAAACCGACCCAGATTTTGGTCAAAAACGGGCCACGGAACTCGATACCGTCCTCCGGAGCCTAATCGCCAATGACGACCTCAGCATCCTGAACGGGAACAAAGTCATGGAAATAAAAAGCAGCAACGTCAATAAAGGGCGGGCGGCAATGCGTATTTTTGCCGAGGACGATTACGACTTCGTCTTTGCCATAGGGGATGACTGGACGGATGAATTTATGTTCCAGGAATTGCCGGACCAGGCTGTTACCGTAAAGGTAGGACGGCAAAAAACCCAGGCGAAGTATTATATAGACAGTATTAAAAATGTACGGGAACTACTGTCGCGGTTCATTAACTGATGCCCCGAAAAGGCCCGGAAGGTAACGCCCCGAAATCCGCAAACCAACCCTGACGGATTCTGATGGCATCCCCTGAAACCCGGACGAGTTGTGTACCTTTTGAAATTGATACGGAATATGAAGAATATTGTAGCCCCACTGGTGTTCGCTTTTTTTAGCACCGCTGCCTTTTCGCAGACGGAGACCCCGCTTTATGACATAATCGATTCGGTGTCGGCACAGCCCATCCAGGCAGATGCTGTAAAACTGGCAGGTTTCGGCACCCGCCACACCCTGAGCGACACCCTTTCCACTTCCCGGGGGATTGGAGCTGCCCGGCGTTGGATTAAAAATGAATTTGAGGACATTTCTGCCAACTGCGGGGATTGCCTGGATGTCTTTTATCAGAAAAACCTTGTCGGGAAAGGTGAGAACGAGAGGATTCCCCGTGATGTATGGGTGGTGAATGTAGTGGCGATACAGCAAGGGACCAGGTTCCCCAACCGGTATATCATCATGAGCGGCGATATAGATTCGCGCGTGAGCGACCCCAATAACTTTACTTCGGACTCGCCCGGGGCCAACGACAATGCCAGTGGTATGGCCGGGACGCTGGAAGCAGCCAGGGTATTGTCCGGGTACCAATTTGAGAACAGCATCCTTTATGTCGGCCTTTCGGGGGAGGAACAGGGCTTGTTCGGGGGCAAGGGCCTGGCAGCCTATGCCAAGGACCAGGGTTGGGAGGTAATAGGCATCCTCAACAACGACATGATCGGCAATATCCGTGGGGTAGACGGGACGGTGAGCAACCGCGATTTCCGGATCTTCTCCGAGCCGGTACCCCCTACCGAAACCGAGGCCCAGCGCAATGCAAGGCGATTCTATGGAGGGGAAGTAGACGGGATTTCCAGGCAACTGGCGCGCTATATCCATAAAACCACCCGTACCTATATGCCCGAGATGAACCCGATGCTGATATACCGGTTGGACCGCTTTGGCCGCGGGGGGCATCACCGGCCCTTTAACGATGCCGGATTCGCCGGGGTACGCATCATGGAGGCCCATGAAAACTATACACAACAACACCAGGACATCAGGGTAGAAGCGGGTATTGCCTATGGGGATGTTGTGGAACATGTAGATTTCGACTACGCAA
>MRWG01000343.1_pt1 | contig 65334 bp, 68 predicted proteins | sample 1013341 | NCBI WGS metagenome assembly MRWG01 (sample SAMN06117577, study PRJNA244670) | biofilm metagenome | biome: Water; feature: Cathode Biofilm; material: Biofilm; isolation source: microbial consortium enriched at the cathode of a solar microbial fuel cell | place: USA: District of Columbia ...
GTTTTCGCATGCATCCTGTCGGGTCGAGGTTTCGGATTGCCCCCGGTTTAGGCTAAGCTTCGCCATTCCACAAAGTACACGCGCTCGTAGCTCAGCTGGATAGAGTGCTGCCCTCCGAAGGCAGAGGTCACAGGTTCGAATCCTGTCGGGCGCGCCAATTTCTTCTTCTTCGCTCTACCGATGGTCAGCTGCACTCCCGGCAAATCGTTCGCAGACGGGAAATAAATGCCGATTGAATGAACAGGTACGCGATGTAGCCGAACAGCAGATAGATCAGGGCAATCCCGATCGTGCCGACGATCACGACGAGCCAGATAAAAATCGAGATGATCACGGATATCGTGAACAGGGATTTTTCCTTGCGGTAGACGAGTCCGTTCGTATCCGCCGGTGTCTGCGACTTCATCTGAGCGCCCCCCAGAGTTGCCGATGCCGAACGAGATGCGGAAACTACCGCCCAGGTTTATCGACCTCGATCCCCAAAAGTACACCTTGTCACGCGGAATTCGGCCGTCCCGCGGTGTTCCCGGTCGACACCGGGCTCGCTGCCGGGCGCGCGATCGCCCGCCCGTCCGCACGCTCGAGCGGCGTAAAGACGGCGAGATCGCGGAGTTCGAAAGCAAGAAACAGAACGTTGCCTGCGCCCCTCGCTGCTATGCTTGTCGGTGCTCGTGCGACAGCGAGATTTCAGTGCAAAGGGAGCACGACATGAACGGGCAGCGAACGCAAACGGCCGATCGGCGGCACGGCCGTCGCGGGCGCACACGACGACGGTCGCGTGTGATCGCGTTACTCGCCGCGTTGAGCGTCACCCCGGCGCTGGCTGCGAACGTGCGTGTTGCTGCCGGCCTGTACGCGCTCGAAACCTACACCATGATGCCGCACCTCGATGAGATGCGCCGGATCACGAAAACCGAGCAGAGCTGTGTCGCCGCAGACGATGTTACGGGTCTGTTCCCGGTGATGCGCCAAGCGGCGTTTCGCGGCTGTGCCCTGCTGCCGCGCGCGAGCGATGAAGGCGAGTACGAGCTGCGTTGTCAGACCGCGCTCGTCGCCACCGGTCTCGCCGTACTGTACGAGGACGCCGGCGACGTCAGCGGCACGCTCGCGGTAAAAATGGGCGGCAAGAACATGACGTTCTCACAGCACACGACGGCGCGCCTCATGGGTCCGTGCGCGTCGTCGGCCGGGGACTAGTCGATCGCTCAGGCCGTCTCGGCAAACATCTCCCGCCCGATCAGCATGCGTCGGATCTCCGATGTTCCGGCGCCGATTTCATACAGCTTCGCATCGCGCAACAAACGCCCGGTCGGGTATTCGTTGATATAACCGTTACCGCCGAGCAACTGGATCGCGTCGAGCGCGACGAGCGTGGCTTTCTCGGCCGCGTACAGTATGCAGCCGGCCGCATCCTTGCGCGTCGTCTCCCCCCGGTCGGCCGCGGCCGCCACGGCGTACACGTAAGCGCGGCACGCGTTCATCGTCGTATACATATCCGCGAGTTTGCCCTGGACGAGCTGGAATTCGCCGATCGACTGGCCGAACTGTTCGCGGTCGCGCACGTAGGGCGCAACGACGTCGAGGCACGCGAGCATGATCCCGGTTGGCCCCGCCGACAGCACGATGCGTTCGTAATCGAGACCGGACATGAGGACGCGCACGCCTTCATTCAATTCACCGAGGATGTTCTCCACCGGCACTTCGCAATCCTGGAACACGAGTTCGCACGTGTTTGAACCGCGCATGCCGAGCTTGTCGAGTTTTTGCGCGGTGGAAAATCCCGCGAACTGCTTTTCGACGATGAACGCGGTGATCCCGCGCGGCCCGGCATCCGGTTTCGTTTTCGCGTATACGACGAGCGTTTCCGCGTCCGGACCGTTCGTGATCCACATCTTGTTGCCGTTCAGCACGTAGCAGTCGCCGCGCTTGTCCGCGCGCAGTTTCATCGACACGACATCGGACCCGGCACCCGGTTCGGACATCGCGAGCGCGCCGACGTGTTCGCCGCTGACGAGCTTCGGCAGGTATTTCGCGCGTTGCGCAGCGTTCCCGTTGCGCCGGATCTGGTTAACACACAGGTTTGAATGCGCGCCGTAGCTCAAGCCCACGGATGCCGACGCCCGGCTAATCTCTTCCATCGCAACGCAGTGCGCGAGATAACCCATGTTCGCGCCGCCGAACTCTTCCTCGACGGTAACGCCAAGCAGGCCTTGATCGCCGAGCTTGCGCCACAGGCCGATATCCGGCACTTCGTTCTTCTCGTCGATCTCCGCGGCGTAGGGTTTGATTTCAGCCTGGGCGAATCGGTGCGCCATGTCGCGCAGGGCTTCGATCTCGTCGCCGAGCGCAAAGTTCATACTCGTCGTAAACATTGTCGTCCTCTTCTCGTAGCGGGCCTGCAGCGCCTGGGCGCCGGTTTCCCGGCAGTTTAGCGCAATTACTTCCGCCGCCGTCGTACGCTGGCGCGCGGCGGCATGCCGGACATACCCGGGACCGGGTCAGTCTTTCGGGGGCTGCGCGCGGCGGGCGTCGAGCCAGCCGACGATCTTCAGCTTCGCGAACAGCACGAGCATGACGAAAAGGATTTTGGCCAAAGCCAGCCCCTGCTCGAGCAGGGAGCGGGATTTCAGGATGTCGCGATGCCGGATCAAGGTGTCGCTCGGTCCGGGTTCCGCATTGTCGTCGCGATGTTCCATCACAGGCAGTTTATCGGCCACGAAACGGTTAGCTATACTGTAGCCCGGCTTCATCACCGGCGCCCGGCGGCAGTTTGCCGGATCGCGCATCCTTGCATTGTTTGACGATTCCGCGCGCTTGTTCAGCGCTTGGCAGCCAGACGATAATGCCGCGATGCATTTACGAATCCCGTCCAGACTTCCCCGTCGCCGGACCCGCGCGCTCGCCCCGCTGCTACTCGTCGCGACCCTGCCGACAGCGGCCGGAGAAATCTTCAACGACGGGGTCCGCAGCGCCGAGGCAGAGCTGAAGTTTCTCAGCGGAATCCAGTACGGGTCGGGGATCAACTACGGCTTCGGCGCGCTCGATGCGCCCGGCGAGACGGAACGCGCCGCGTTGTATCTCGCGGTGAAACCCGGTCTCGATCTGAGCTGGGCACTTGGTAATTCCGAGTTTTACAGTGAATTCACGTTCGTCGCGGCCACCACGACGCTCGACGGCGAACTCGCCGGCCAGGTGGGGCGCGGTGGCGACCAGGCATTCGATACAGACGCGACGAAGATCGGGTGGCGCAACGATGTGATCGATTTCTCCGTCGGCGGCCAGGAGTTCACCGTCGGCGACGGTTTCATCATCGGCGACGGGAACTTCAACCAGGGTGGTCCGGACGGGCAATACTGGACCGGCGCGTTCACCGCCTGGCGCAATTCCGCCGTGCTACGCGTGAACACGAAGCCGGTGCGCGGAGATGTGTTCTGGCTGCGCACGGACGACGATCTCGGCGATTCGCGGGTCGTCGGCGTGAACCTTGAAACAACGACGAAAGAGACTTTCGGCACGCTCGGAATCATGTATGCAGAAATCATCGACGAAAAGCGTTTCGGCTGGGAGGGCATGAAAATCGCGAGCTTTCGTGGCGCCGACATCAAGGTTCCCGGCATCGCGAATCTGAAACTGTTCGGCGAATTCGTGATGGAACGCGGTGAAAGTGAACTCACCGGCGCCGATAATGACGGCAACGCGTGGTACATCGAAGGGAACTATCGTTTCGCCGGGATCCCGTGGACACCAACGGTGTTCTACCGCTACTCGCATTTTTCCGGCGACGAGGCGAACACACCGGACAACGAAGAGTATCGTGGATTGTTCTTCACGATTTTCAAACGTGACTGGGATACGTGGTACCAGGGTGAAGTCACCGGCGAGATGCACCTGTTCAACCAGAACCAGGTGACGCAGATGGCGAAGATCAAGGTATACCCGCGATCCGATTTGTCACTCGGGTTCTGGTACTACACGCACGAACTCGACACCCCGCAGTATTTCGGTACCCCGGTTTCGGACACGGATTGGGCCGACGAGATCAATCTCGGCGTCGAGTATTACCCGAGCGACAAACTTTACGCGTACTGGGGCTTCGCCTGGGGTCATCCGCGACAGGCAGCCGTCGATGTGTTCGACCACCGGGACGACACACTGATCGTGCAGATGTTCCTGTCATACACGTACCGCTGAAGCGGAAGGATTCTTGACCACACGACCCAGGGGGGACACAACATGGCCACGGTTTCACTCATCGAATACGACGACGCGTCGGCGGAAGTCCGGGCGATTTACGACGACATCCGCAAGATCCGGAAATCGGACTTCATCAATAATTTCTGGAAAGGCCTCGCGCACAATCCCGCGCAGTTGCGCCGCACCTGGGAAGGAATCAAGGACGTCATGGCGCCGGGCGCGCTCGACCCGCTGACGAAAGAACTCATCTATATCGCCGTATCCGTCGCGAACAAGTGTGAATACTGTGTCCATTCGCACACGGCCGCGGCCCGCGCGAAAGGCATGAGCGACGAGCAATACAGTGAACTCATGTCCGTGATCGGTATGGCGCATTCGACGAACGGGCTCGTCACGACGATGCAGATCGAGGTCGACGATGTGTTCAGGGCCGACTAGCCTGACTCATTCGTAACGTCGGCCATCGTGCTCGAGCCATCCCGCCGGGTGCTCCCCGCGCGGGTCGTGATGCGTCCAGTGGATCACGCCACCGCGATCGTTCGTTTCGAACTGACCGCGAAACAGCACGCGATCGCCGATCTTCAGTGCATCGATCCGCGGCGCGAGATCGATGTTGTGCGCGACGAGCACGGTTTGTCCGCTCCCGAGTTCGAGGATGAACCGTTGATGCCGCGAGCCCTCATTGTCGTCCGGCAGGATCCGTTTGACGGTACCGATTGATTCGACCATCGCGCCGTCGGCGCGGGCGTTGAAAGTGTCGGGGAGCTGCGGCGGGTCGGTGGCCGGATAGATCGTTGTCGTCGGCGCACGCGCGGCCGTCGTCGGCGCGCTCGTGTCGTTGATCAGATAGTAAATCGCGACGACGACGAGCGCGACGATCGTGGCATACGGAGTGTGGGGTTTCGATTTTCCGTTCATATCATTCGATCATTGCCGGCACATGATCCTTGCCGCAAAGCATACGTGATCATCCCCCGCGGTGTTCAAGCCCGCATTGCCTCGAGCTCACTCCAGCGCTCCATCGCGTTGTCGAGTTCGGCCTGCGCCGCGCGCAATTGATCGAGGACGGGCTGGGTTTCTTCGAACGGCCGATCATAGAACCCGGCCGCGCCCGTCGCTTCGAGCAGCGCCGACACCTCGGCTTCCAGGGTTTCGATGCGGTCCGGCAGCCGGTCGAGCTCGTGCTGTAATTTGAACGTGAGTTTCCTGGGCTTCGCGGGCGCGACCGTCGTCGCCGTCGTAGCTGCCGTATTCGTCGCGCGTGCTGCCGCTTTGACGCTGTCGGGACGATCGACCTGTGTCAGGACGTTGCCCTGGCGCAACCAGTCGCTGTACCCGCCGACGTAGCTGCCAATCTTGCCGGCGCGCTCGAACACGAGCGTGCTCGTGATCACGTTGTCGAGGAATTCGCGATCGTGACTCACGACGATCAGCGTGCCGTCATATTCCGTCAGCCGATCTTCGAGTACTTCGAGCGTTTCGACATCGAGGTCGTTCGTCGGTTCGTCGAGTACGAGCAGGTTCGAGGGACGCGTGAACAGGCGTGCGAGGATCACCCGGTTGCATTCGCCGCCCGACAGACTGCGTACCGGGGTCATCGCGCGCTTCGCGCTGAACAGGAAGCCCCGCAGGTAACCGATCACGTGGCGCTCCTTGCCGTTGATCGTGATGAAATCGCGGCCGTCGCCGACGATATCGGCGATCGTGCGGTTCGGATCGAGTTTTTCCCGCAACTGATCGAAATACGCGATCTCGAGATTCGTGCCGAGCTTTATGGTTCCCGACTGCGGCTGGAGTTGCCCGAGCAGCAGGCGCAGCAACGTGCTCTTGCCCACCCCGTTGTTGCCGATGAGACCGACCCGGTCGCCGCGCATGATCTTGATCGACAAGCCGTCGATCAGCGGTGTGCCGTCGTAGCTGTACGAAATGTTCCGCGCTTCGATCACCTTGCGCCCGGAGCGTTCCGCTTCCTCGACGTGGATCCGGGCTTTCTGTTCCGGCTTCACGCGTGCGGCGTACTGTTCACGCATCGCTTCGAGCGCACGCACGCGACCTTCATTACGCGTGCGCCGGGCCTTGATGCCCTGACGGATCCACGTTTCTTCGGCCTGCAGGCGTTTGTCGAACAGCGCGTTTTCGCGTTGTTCTTCCTCCGCCAGTTTTTCCTTGTCACGCAGATACGTGCGGTAATCTCCGGGCCAGCTGCGCAGTTTCGCGCGGTCGATTTCGACGATCCGGGTTGCGAGTCGCTGCAGGAACGCGCGGTCATGCGTGATGAACAGCACGGCGCCGTTGAAGCCGCGCACCCGGTTCTCGAGCCACTGAATCGTCGACAGGTCGAGATGGTTCGTCGGTTCATCGAGCAGCAGTAAATCCGGATTGCACACGAGTGCGCGCGCGAGCCCGACCCGGCGTTGCCAGCCGCCGGACAGTTCCGCGAGCAGCTTCTCGCCGGGCAGACCGAGTTCACTCAGCACGGTGTCGACTTGCTGATCGAGCTGCCAGCCACCGTGTGCCTCGATACGTCGCTGCAGGGATTCGAGTTCGCGCAGGCGCGGTGCATCGAGTTCCTTGCCGGCGAGCGTTTCATATTCCGTGATCAGCCTGCGCAGTTCGCCGAGTCCGTCGGCAACGGTATCACGCACGCTGCGATCGAGCGCCGTCGGCAGTGCCTGATCGAGGCTTGCGACTTCGATGCCGTCGGCGAAGCGGACCTCGCCGTGGTCGGGTTCGAGCTTGCCGGTGATCAGTTTCAACAATGACGTCTTGCCGGCGCCGTTGCGCCCGATCAGACACACGCGCTCGCCGGATTCGATCGCGAATTCCGCGCCGTTCAGGATCGTCTGCTCACCGAACGCGAGCGAAACATCATCGAATGTGAGCAAAGCCACTAGTGTGCCGCCCGACCCTGAAATGGCTTGCTGCGCGCAGGGTCTTTCCTCGCTGGCGCGGCGCGACGACGAAGCGCGGTGCGTTCTGTGAGCGTCTGTGCAACGCCACCGACGCCGCAGGTAGCCGGCGAATTACGTGAATTCAAAGTGAGACAACGCACTAGGTTATTACCGTGAAATGAGTGGGATTCGCGAGGCACGCGGTGGCCTCACGAATGATCTGCCGGACGATCTCGGCGGCGCCTGGTACGTCGCCGACGAGATCGAGGGCTTCGCCGGCGATCACGGCTGCGATGTCGTAATCCCCGTTCGCGACGGCAGCATTGAATTTCGCTGCCTGCGCCGCTGCGTCCGCATGCAATTCGTCGAGCCGGGTGCCGAAGCGCGCCGTCATCGTATTCGCAAGCGTGCGCAGATTATACGCTGCCGGCCAGTCGTATTCGCGCAAGACGTCGAACACGGACGTGCGTATGGTGTGATCACCGCTTCCGGCGACGGCGCGCGCCTTCGCCGCGGCCGGGGCGAGAGATTCCGCTGAACAATAAAACCGCGTGCCCATCATGACACCGCTTGCGCCGAGCATGAGAGCGGCGGCGAGCCCGCGGCCGTCGGCAATGCCGCCCGCGGCAACGACGGGCAAGGGCGCAACGGCATCGACGACTGCCGGCACCAGCGGCAGTGTTGCACGCGCGCCGCCGTGGCCGCCGGCCTCGGTGCCCTGGGCGACGATGATGTCGGCGCCGGCATCCCGCGCGGCGCACGCGGCACCGAGTGTCTGTACCTGGGCGATGAACAATGCGTCGCTCGCACGTATCTTCGCGGCGAACGGCTGCACGTCGCCGAACGACAGCAGGATCGCGCGCGGTTTCGCCGCGAGCGCGACGTCGAGCAGCGCCGGTTCCTCGGCCAGACGCCAGGTGATGAAACCGATGCCGAGCCGGCTGCAGTCGAGCGTCGCGGTCTGTTCCGCGAGCCAGTTCCGATCGCCGTAACCGCCGCCGATCAGACCAAAACCGCCGGCGCCGGACACGGCCGCGGCCAGGGCGCCGCCGGCAACCCCGGCCATCGGCGCCGCGAGCAGCGGGTGTTCGATCCCGAGCAGTTCCGTCAGTGCCGTGTTGATCATTGCCGCTCGCGCATCAGGCGGGCGACCCCAAGCGCGTTGTCACCGCCGCGTGCCTCGAGCGCTTCGACGACCCGCGTGCGATCCGCCAGGGGGCGGTTCTGGCTCAGTTTGAACTTGCCCTCGATGGAACGGATCCGGATGTTGAACGCGACCGTGGCTCGCAGCATGCCGGCGATCAGCGGCGCCTGAAAATCCGCGTGCCATGGCGGTGAATTGCCCGCTTCGTGGTGCGCAGTCAGCGCCTCGAGAACGTCGCGGTGTGCAGCCGGATCCTCGATCAGTTCAAACGAACCGTAAACGTGCGCCGCGGCATAATTCCACGTCGGCACCCCGGGTTCCCCGTACCACGTGGGTGATACGTATTCGTGCGGACCCTGGAAGATCACGAGGACGTCATCGGACTGTTCCACGAGCGCCTGCCAGTGTGGATTCGCGCGCGCCATGTGCGCGCACAGGAGCGCGGATTGCGGACGATACAGAAACGGCAGATGGGTGGCGAAAGCCTGCCCGTCCACCGACGACACGAGCACCGCGAAGTTATTCGCGTCGATCAGGGCGCCGAGCGCGGCCGGATCGTTTTCGACGAAATGAGATGGGCAGTACATGGGATCGGTTCCCGCGGACGGTAAAGCGGGAATTCTAAGCAAAATCGGCGCCGCATGTTGGCCGCGTGTGGCGCGGCGACAGCGTTCTAGAGCGGGTTCCAGGTTTTCTTGCGCGTGTACTTCATGTAGCCGATATTGACCCCGGCACGCAGACCGCCGCCAAGCCGGATCGGTGCGAGAATGATATCGCCGGACTGATGATAATTCGCGCTGACCCCGCCGACGAAATAAAAGCTGCCGTCGAGCGCCGGGAAGCGCTGGAACAGGTCGTCGACCCGGTGCAGGTGATAAACGAGCACGAACACCTTCGAGGCGTTCGCGCCGGCGTCGAATCCTATGGACGGGCCGGTCCAGTGCACGGTTTGCTGCGTGCCGCTTTTCAGGCTCAGCGTGCCGTTGCCGTAACGCGCGCCAATCCCGAGCGCCCCGCTCGCCTCGTTGCCCTTGATGAAGCCGGTGGGGCGGCCGAGATCCTGGAACAACTTCTCGATTACTTCGGCCACACCTTCGGCACCGGCGCCGAGAAAATCACCCGCTTCCTTCAGCACACTGCCCTGTTCGTAGGTACTGTCATCGGCTGTCGCGAAACCCGCCGCGCAGCACAGCAGGAGCAGTACGCACGCAGATGCGAGTCGTTTCGCGTTCCGATATTCCGGCACAAAGCGCAGCAGTCCGTGCTTGTGTGCGGTGTGGTGTCCGACGTTAAACATCCGTCATGCGCTGGTCTGCTCCGGCCCTGGCTGCGTTGCCCGTCGGCGCGACCTGGCGACGTTTACCGCCGGGCAGCGCACTAGCAGCGGCCTTTCTTCGCCTGGCCGGGCGGGCAGAACGTACTGCCGTGCGGATGAGCGTGTGAGTGATCGTCAGGCGAATGGTCGTGGTGCGGTTGCTGCCCGGTTTCGGCGTGGTCGCGGGTGTTGATCGCGGCGCCGGTAGCGGCGCCAACCCCGGCGCCGACGATGGCGCCCTCGCGTCCGCCGAGTTCAGCGCCGACTGCGCCACCGATTGCGCCGCCGACAGCGCCGCCAATAGCCGCATCAACCGTCAGATCTTCCGCCACGATCGGGGCGCTGGCGAGCAGCAGTACCGCGACGCAGCACAGGTGGTATGGTCGCAACTTCATCGTCTTTTCATCCGTGACTGAAACTGCGTCCGACTCTAGTCGAGTCGCGCCGGGTCTTCACGCGACGAACGTCGGCATTGTGAGCAAACACACATATAAGTACTGCGCGATCCGAATCGCCGCCGCGCGGGCAACAAGCGCGCTCACCGCGGGCGCAGCATTGTTGACAGCGCATTCCGGGCCGGTACAGGCTAGGCCGTTCAACCACTCGGCAGCAGAGGCGCGGCGCATATGATCCTCGAAGGCATCAAGGTTCTCGATTTCACACAGTACCTCGCCGGCCCGGTCGTCACCCGGCTGATGGCGGAGATGGGCGCAGACATCATCAAGGTCGAACAGGCGCCGCACGGCGATCCGACGCGCACCCTGCCGATGATGAAAAACGGCCGCAGCGCCTATTTCGTGCAGCAAAGCCTCGGCAAGAAAAGTATCTGCCTCGATTTATCGAAACCCGAGTCGCAGGCGATCATCGACGAACTCGTCGCCGAGGTGGACGTCGTCGTCGAAAATTTCAGTACCCGGGTCGCGAACAAACGCGGACTCGATTACGCGTCGCTGAAGAAGATCAATCCGCGGATCATCGTCGCGTCCGTTTCCGCGTTCGGGCGCAACAGTCCGTATGCGAACAAGACCGGTTATGACTGGATCGCGCAGGGCTTCACCGGGGTCATGCATATGACCGGTCCGAAAGACGGCAAGCCGCACCCGGTCGGGGTGGCCATCGCGGACACGAACGCGGGCGTGCACGCGTTCTCCGCGATCGGTTATGCGCTGTACTACCGCGAGAAAACCGGCAAGGGCCAGCACCTCGACATCTCCATGGTCGACGCGCTGTTCCATATGAACGAGATCACGCTGCAGGCTTTCGGGGCTTCTGACGGCGCGTATGTGCCCAAGCGCAGCGGCGAGCATCATCCGCTCGTATGCCCGTGCGGCGTGTTCAAGTCGGCCGAGGGTTATATGGTGTTGCTCGTATTGCAGAATCAGTGGCAGGGCTTGTGCGACGCGATGGGTCAAGGCGAACTCGCGAACGATCCGCGCTTCGCGAACCAGGATGCACGGGCAAAGAACCAGGCCGAACTGATCCCGCTGATCGAATCCTGGTTGCAGACGTTTCCAACGGATGCGGCCGCCTGGGCCTGCCTCGAGGAACACCGGGTACCAAGCGGACCGGTGCTCGCGCCGCAGGATGCGATCGACCATGAGTATTACCGCGGCCGCGGCGCTGTTCGCACGATCCACGACCCGGTCGTCGGCAAGCTCGACCTGCCGGGCTTCCCCTTGAGGTTCTCCGAACAGCCGGAATATACGCCGGGCGCGGTACCGAATCTCGGCGAGCACAACGCGGAGATTCTCGATCGCGTACTCGGCTATGACAGCGCGCGGATCGACGCGCTGCGCAGCGCCGGCGTGCTCGTCAGCAAGCAGGACTGAACCGGCCCCGCGATCGCTTACCCGACCCCGCTCCCGGGCCTTGCATTTTCCTCGCGGCGACTCGCGATCAAATACGCGAGCGGACCGAACGAGCCGAGCAATAATGTTGCGACGACATAAGGCCACACGGTGCGGCGATGTTGCCGGGCGTCGGCGATCATCCAGCTGAGGACGAGGATGAGCGCGACACACAGATCGAAGAACACCTGCCAGCCTGCCGGGTTCGGCAGATGGTAGGCCACGATGCCGGTATACCCGACCTGCACGACAGCGTACGTGGTGACGAGTGCGAACGGGATCGTCAATCCGATCAGGACGGTGCGGTTGTGTAACATGAGACGACTCGCGGTTTTGTGATCCGGGCTCCAGCGTAAAAAAGGCCGTACCGCGGAGCAATTACGCGCGAGGTAATCAACCGTCACGAACCGCGGCGGGAGCGCGGTGGTCTGGCGCGAGCGAAGGTTCTACAATCGACGCAGCATGAAACAGCCGTTCTCCGATCTTCCCATGCGCCAGTTCACGCTCCTCGCGCGGACCATTGCCGTGGTGATCGTCTTTGCGCTGGCCCAGCCGCTTGCGGCATCCGAGCGCCGTCAGCCGCAGGTCGTTCGCAGTGACGATATGAATGCCGCGGTATCGCTTGCGATCGAAGTCACCGAGAACGGCGCGATCGAAGGCACGCTGCGCAACAACACCGGACGCAAGATTGGCGATGTCGAAGTGCTGGTCGAATATGCCTGGATCTGGGCCAAAAATTCGAACGTACCGGACACCTCGCCGGGCTGGTCGACAACCTACACGCTGCCGGTCGAACTCACCCCGGGAGAGTCCGTACCGATGAACCTCGCGCCCCTGCACCCGTTACCGGACCGCGATGACGGTCATTTCCTGATCTCGGCGAAGGTAGTCGGTTACACGCGTTTTCGCTGGGTCACACCGAACGATCCGAACTAGCCGGCCGCGCGCCGTGGCGCGCAAGGCCTGACGCACGCCGCAGTCACAACACGAGGGTAAGTCGATGGAAGCAGAACAGGGGATGGGGTTTTTCGGGTTTGTGATCGCGGTCGGTTTTTTTATCTTCATGAGCTACTGCCTGAAGCTCATCTGCGAAAAAGCGAAGCTGGACCCGGGCGTCCTGATCTGGATTCCGTTCGTGCAAATGATCCCGATGGCGACGGTCGCGGGCATTAATCCGCTGCTGTTGCTGCTGTACTTCGTACCGTTCGTGAACCTCGTGTTCCTGCTGTATCACTGGGCGAAGGTATGCACCGCGATCGGAAAGTCACCGTGGCTTGTTGTCATGATTCTCATTCCGCTCGTGAACATTGCATTCCTGCCGTTACTCGCTTTCACGTGATGATACCGGGCGTAACGGGGGCATGGGACACGCGCGACCGCGCGTGGCGCGTGCCCCGTGCAAACCTGAACCGGTCGCTCGGGTCCATTCGATCCGCCGGACATCCGCAGGGAGCCGGGTTAGCGCGATGCTGAAGCTCGGCTTGCTTGCCTGCGACTTCGTGCCGGATCAGTTGCGCGATCGTTTCGAGGATTATCCGGTGATGTTCGCCGCCGCGATCGCGAGTACCGGGGTCGACGTCGAATGGCAGATTTATCGCGCGTATGCCGGCGAACTGCCCGCCGGGACGAAAGCCTGCGACGCCTACCTCATCACGGGTTCGCGCGCCGGGACGTATGATGCCGAGCCCTGGATCGCCGCACTCGAATCCTTCGTCCGCGATCTCGTCCGAGAGCGCGTGCCGCTCGTCGGGATCTGCTTTGGTCATCAACTGATCGCGCAGGCACTCGGCGGCACGGTGGAAAAATCTCCGCGCGGCTGGGGCATCGGTGTACACACGTACGACACCGACAGGGCCGCGCCGTGGATGCGACCGGTGCTGCCCCGGTTCACGGTACCGGTGTGTCATCAGGATCAGGTCGTGGGGCTTCCGGGCGGTGCCGATCGCCTCGCGAGCAGTGATCATTGCGAGAATTTTCTCGTCCAGTTCAACGACACGACGATGGGAATCCAGGGACATCCCGAGTTTACGCCCGCCTACATCGGCGTACTCGTGGATCAGCGTGAGGAGCACCTCGCCGCGGAAACTTCCGCAGCCGCGCGCGCTTCGCTGTCACGCGACCCCGACAACACTGCGATCATGACCTGGATCGTGAATTTTCTCGCACTCGCGCCACGACCGCCCGCCGCGCATGAGTGAGTCACCGCGGCTGCTCGTATTCCAGCATCTCGAGGTCGAGCATCCGGGCGTGTTCCGCGATTTTCTCGCCGCCGACGGGATCCCCTGGGATGTGATCGAACTCGACGCCGGCGCGGCGATTCCGGATCTCGAGCGTTATGCCGGACTCTGGGTCATGGGGGGGCCGATGGATGTCTGGCAGGTGTCCGAACATCCCTGGCTTGCGCTTGAACTCGCGGCCATCCGCCGCGCCGTCGTCGAATTACGGATGCCGTTCCTCGGCATTTGTCTCGGACATCAACTCCTGGCCGCGGCTCTCGGTGGCACGGTGGGTCCGGGGCGCGCGGAGGTTGGGGTCATGCCGGTCGAACTGACCGCGGCCGGGCGTGACAGCGAGGTTTTCGCGGGGCTGCCGCAAACGCTGACGACCTTGCAATGGCACGGCGCTGAAGTGAACGTGCCGCCGCCGGGCGCACGCATCCTCGCGCGTTCCGAAGCCTGCGCGGTGCAGGCCCTTGCGGTCTCCGGGCACGCCGTCAGCGCACAGTTTCACATCGAAGCGACCGCCGACACGGTGGCCGAATGGGGCGCGATTCCGGCCTACGCACAAGCCCTCGATGTCGCGCTCGGTGCGGGCGCGCTGCCGCGATTCGAAAACGAAGTCGCGCGTCATCTCGCGCAGTTCAACCGCGACGCATACCGTTTCTACGCGAACTGGATGCGCGTGTCCGGCTTTCCGTACCCGGAGCGTTCGCTGTGACTGCCGGCGACGCCGCCCGTCGCGCCCAGCTCGTCGCCGCGCGCGACGCCTTGCGTGCGCTCGACGCAACGAGCAGTGCCGCGGCGCAACCCGTCGAGCTCGACCAGGCCCGGGTCGGACGCCTGTCGCGCATGGATGCAATGCAGGCCCAGGAGATGTCGCTCGCAACCCGGCGCCGGGCCGAGTTGCAGTTAACCCGGATCGAATCCGCGCTGGAACGGATTGAACAGGGCACTTACGGTGACTGCGTGCGTTGCGGTGAACCGATCAGCGACGCGCGACTCGATTTCGATCCGGCCGTGTTGCTGTGCATCGGGTGCGCGACAGACTCGGAACGCTGAGCAATACTAACGGGGTGCGCGTCGCACCTGCCTGCACGCGCATGACGCGGATGCATGAATCAACCCGGAACCCAAGCACTATGCCTGATAAAAATGATGGAGTGACGAGCCAATGAGTCACGAGAAAATTCACGCCGCAATCGAAGCCTTGCGCGCCGAAATCAGCAAACTGGACGCCGACGACTCCGTCTCTCGCGACCGCCTCGACCAACTCGTCCGCGATCTGCAGGAGCAGATCGACGCCGGCGAAGAGGCTACGCCGGACGTGCTCGAGGGTTCGGTCACGGAATTGATCGAGCAGTTCGAAGTTGAACATCCGCGGATCACCGGGGTGCTGAACGATCTGATGGTGACGCTGAGCGGGATGGGAATATGACGTTCCGTCCCGATCCCGCGAACGTCTCCGTGGCACGATGCTGAAAATCAATGATCAAATCAGTATCCCCGAGGCCGAACTGAGCATACGCGGGATTCGCGCGAGCGGCCCTGGCGGTCAAAACGTCAACAAGGTTTCTTCCGCGGTTCACGTCCGCTTCGACATCGAACGCTCCTCGCTGCCACAGGACTACAAGGATCGTCTGCTCGCATTGCGCGACAGCCGGATTACCGCCGACGGGGTGATCAATATCAAGGCGCAACGCTCGCGCAGTTTCGAGACGAACCGTCTCGAAGCTCTGGAACGGCTTGCGAACCTGATCGCGTCCGCCGGGTTTACACAAAAGCCCCGCAAGCCGACGCGCCCGTCGCGGGCGGCGCGTCAGCGGCGGCTGGACCAGAAGACGCGCCGCGCGCATGTCAAAACCCTGCGCGGTCGGGTGGTCGACGATCACTGAGCCCGCCGTTTGCATTGCACTGCGTCAAAAAAACCCCTGTTTTAACCGGCGAAACGCCGCAAAAGCCGTCGTCAGTTTTCGTGGCATGTGGTTGCAAAGAGGCGTACTATGCTTCCAAGTCGACAAGTTCGTCGGCGCAAGTAACGCTGATTTTATTGGCGTCAGTACGATTTGAAACTGAAATAAGTGAGTGTTTGATATGGCAGAGCGAGTAACCGGAACCGTCAAATGGTTCAGCGATGACAAAGGTTATGGATTCATTGAACAGGAAAACGGCAAGGACGTGTTCGTTCATCACAGTGCAATTAACGGCGAAGGCCGTAAAACGCTGCACGAAGGCCAGTCGGTGACGATGGAAGTCACCCAGGGTCAGAAAGGTCCGCAAGCCGAAAACGTTTCCCCCGCCTAATCTCACCACCTGCACCCCCAATCACATTCAAGTTCCTGTCGTGCTTCCCGGCCTCCACAACGAGGCCGCGTGCGCGCCTGCCCTCCCGCGGGTCCGCGCGATCGGGACTGCAGTGCAAACAGGCGCTTTTCCCGGAATGGGTCCCGGGGGGCTGCGGTCGCGGATGCGGATAAGGAACGGCTAGCGGCGACGAGCGGTCGCCGGTCACGCGCTGGAATCCACGCGTGACCGGGGGCCGCTCGTCGACCGGATCCCGGTCCGTTGATAATGCGATCAGGTTGCGGTCCGGCCGCCGCCGGCGCGTGATCAGTCTTTTGTAAAAACCTTGCCGATGTCCTGCTGCACCATGGCTTCAATCAGGTGTGGTCCCGGACGTTGCATCGCGGCATCGAACTGCGCGTAAAACTCCTCGGCCGTATTCGCGCGACTGCTTGAAACGCCCAGCCCCCGCGCCACGGTCTGCCAGTCGATGGACGGATTACCGAGATCGAGCATCGAGACGGTTTTGTCGTTGGGCTGCCCGGCATTGAGTCGCGCGAGTTCGATATTCAGGATCGCATAGCTGTCGTTGTTCAGCAGCACGACGACGACGTCCGCATTCTCGCGCGCCATACTCCACAGCGTTTGCACCGTGTACATCCCGCTGCCATCCGCCTGCAGTGCGACGACTTTGCGCTCGGGACACGCAACGGCGGCGCCGAAGCTGACCGGCAGTCCCTGACCGATCGCGCCGCCGGTTATCGCGAGCCAGTCGTGCCGCGCCGCGCCGGCCGTGCGGGCGTAAACCTCGGCGCCGCACGAGATCCCTTCGTCGGATACGATGGCGTCATCGGGCAGCAGCGCGGCCAGCGTATCGCCGATGGCCGCCACGGTCAGCGTGCCGCGCGGCGGTGGCGGTGTCATGCGTTCCTGCAGTTTCTCGCTGCCTGCCTGCGACCCGAGGGCATCGGCCAGCGCCGCGAGCGCCGGCTGCACGGCGTCCTCGAACGTCGCGAGCGTTGCGACCACCGCGTCCTCGCGCACGAGTACGCTCGGTGTATCGGGATACGCGAAAAACGCAACCGGCGTTGCCGCGCCGACGAGCACGATCTGATCGTAGGGTGCCATCACCCCGATCGCGTGTTCGGCGAAGTACGGTACTTTGTCGATCGCGACCCGGCCACTGCCGCGCTGATGCCGGGTGGGAAATGTTTCGCCGAACAACACGGCGCCGCTCTTCGCCGCGACGCGCGAAGCGAGTACGAGTGATTCTTCGCGCAAGGCATGCCCGCCGAGAACGATAGCCGTCGGTTTGCCGTTGCCAAGCAACGTAGCGATGGTTTCCACCGTCGCCGTCGGCACGGCCTGCGTCGGCTCGAACGGTAGCGGTGGACACGATTTTTCGGCCGGTTCCCACGCATGGTTCGCCGCCGCGATCAAGGTCGTGATGCGGCCGGTACCGTGTCGCGCTTCGCTGACGGCGACGGCGCCGAGTTCGGCGAGATTGTCGGCCGACGTCGAGGTTTCCACCCACGCCGAGTTGATCTTCGCGTGCGCCGTCACGTCCGAGGTGAGCGGTGCATCGTAGGGCAGATGATACGGTGCATGGTCACCGACGATATTCACCATCGGCACGCGTGCTTTCTTCGCGTTGTGCAGGTTCGCCATCCCGTTTGCGAGACCGGGCCCGAGATGCAGCAGCGTGATCGCGGGTTTGTCCGCCATGCGTGCGTAGCCGTCCGCGGCTCCGGTGACGACGCCCTCGAACAGGCACAGGATTGGGTGGACATCGTCCGTGCGCCCGATCGCCGCGACGAGATGCATTTCCGAGGTGCCGGGATTCGCAAAACAGATTTCGATGCCCGAGTCGACGAGCGTTTTCAATAGCGCTTCAGCACCATTCATAATTATTGTTTCCTTTGTTGTCGCGGAAATGCTGCGCGGGGATTATCGCCGGGCGGACTCTCGCGTCCGTTGCAATGTTTTTTTCGCCTCGGCCGCTTCCACCCAGAACGATTCGAGCGCAACCGCAACCCGTACATCACGGTTTTTAAGACACCATGCATCGAGCCACTGCACCATCGCGTGGATGTTGATCGCGACATCTTTCGCATCGTCGCCGACGAGGCCGTACATCGTGTTGCCGGCGGTGAGATAACCGGACAGGTAGGCGTGAATGTACGAGGTGTTCACGACGTCCTGTTGTTCCTGATCCTCGCCGCGCTTGTCGAGGTAGGTCTGGCATTCGAGCTGACCCAGGCCGTAGGTTGAATATGCCGCGGCCGTACCCGTCGCCAGCAGTGTCGCGACCCCGACCAAACAGGCCAGCGTGGGGGCCCGGAGTTCAGGCGTCACGATTGACCACCCGGTTCGCCGGAACACTGAGTTGCGCATACAGGTAATGCCGGAACGCATCACTGTAGGGTTGTTTCGCTATTGCGCGTTCCATGCACAGCAGCCAGGCGTCGCGTTCGCGCTGACTAATCGACAAATGGGCGTGGCTGCCGGGAATGCTGATGGGTCCGTACTTTTCCCGGTAGCGGTTCGGACCGTTCAGCCAGCCGCAGAGGAAGCGCGCGAGTTTGTCGCGCGAGGTCGCGAGATCGGCCGGATGCATCGCGCGTACTTTCGCCGCCGCCGGCTCGATCTCCATTTCGTCGTAAAACGCGTCGACGAGCTCGCGAATACCGGATTCGCCGCCGGCTGCCTGATACGACGCATCGCCGATCCCGAACACCGGCACGCCTGACTGCCGGGGTTTATCCATGATGCAGCTCGCGGATTACCGGGCAGCGTGTCATCACAGTTTCGGAATTACCTGCTCGCCAAAGCGCCGGATATCGTCGAGCGCTTCGGCCTGCGGCGGCCCGCCCGGCTGACGCATGCGCAGCATCAGGTAATCCGGTTTCACGACGTCCGACCACATCTGCAGCTGGTCGAGACATTCAGCCGGTGAGCCGGCGATCAGTCGATCTTTCGCCAGGATGTCGAACGTCAGTTCGTCCGGCGACTTGATGTCCTTGATGTACTCGTCCTCGACGTAACCGCCGAATTCGTAATACCAGCGATGCGTATGCATCGTTGGTCCGCTCTTCGCTACCGTATCGGCCCAGTTGTCGCCGATGACACAGTCGCGCATCAGGATGACGGACGGTTCGCGGCCGTGCTTTTTGGCTTCGGCGCGGTATTGATCCGCATAGTCCTTGATCACCCCGACCGACTGAATCGGATCGGCAATCCACGCATCGGCCATGCGTCCGGCGCGGGTCAGCCCGGGCGGCGCCCAGCCGGCGAGCCAGATTGGCGGACCGCCGTCCTGGTAGGGTTTCGGGGTCACGCGGACGTTCTCGATCGTGTGGTATTTGCTGGCGTAGCTGAACGGTTCGCCGGTCCACGCCTGGCGCAGGATCTCGACGCCTTCTTCCGTGCGCCGCACGCGTTGTCGCTGAGGTACGCCGACGGCGTCGAAATCGGCCGGTTGATAGGCGATACCGGCTGCCGCGGCGATAAACCGGCCCTTCGTCGCCTGGTCGACGATGGCGATGTCTTCGGCCAGGCGGATCGGGTGGTACAGCGGCATGAGCAGTACGCAGGTCCCGACGTTCAGGGTGGTCGTGTGCATGCCCACGAGCCCGGCCATCAACACGGGCGATGGCAGGTAACCGTCTTCCTGCTGATGATGTTCGGTGAAAAAGAAACCGTCAAAGCCGACGTCTTCACAGACCCTGGCCTGCTCGATGATTTCATCGATCAGGCGGGCAACATTTTCACCTTTCGGTGGGTCCTGGGTACACGGGAAATATCCGACTCGCATTGGGGTTCACCTGTAGTGGTTTTTCGTGGGCGGCGGGCTCGCGGCGATTCGTGCCGCTGGCAAAAGCCGGCCCTCGTTACCCGGTACGATGCTGCGCACCGGAATCCGGTCTTTTTTACAACCGGAAGGATGGCATCTGACCCGGACCGAGATCAATCGACGGTTCGTCCGCGGCGATCGTTTCCGGCCCGATTCGCGCCGTGCCCGCGCATCGTCGTCGAGCGTCCGTGTCGCGCAATGTACACTCACAGGCACCTGGATCGCGTTGTCGCAGCCGGTGACACAGACGCGCCACGAGCGCTTGACGCAAGGTGTCGTGAGACCATGGCGGTGCTGTCGCGTTTCCCCGGTGTCCGGCGCCGCTTGTGTGCCGGGCCTGGACCACGTGCCCGCGGCATTCGCGCCCGCAGCGGCGTGGCTGGCAGGGCGTGAATGCCGCGCCACTGCAAACGCCGGGGCGGGCACATATTGAAAAATGCGACCGAGGCGCCATTTAGTCATGATGAACATGAAATCGCGGCACGTAACCGCGGTGACGACAGTGCTTGCCGCGTTGCTGGCGCTCGCCGTTAGTCCGGCGGGTGCGCAAACGGCCCCGAACAGGCAGGACCGGATGCTCGAAGAAATCGCCGCAGACTATCGCGCCACCGCATACCTGACCGGCCGCCATCGCATGAGCGCGGCGCTGCAGGCGGCGCTCGCGCGCGTACCACGCCATGCTTTCGTGCCCGATGCCGTGGTCGATTACGCTTACGTGAACCGGCCGTTATCGATTGGCCATGGCCAGACCATATCCCAACCGTTCATCGTGGCCCTCATGTCGGACTTGCTCGATGTCGAACCCGGTTGTTCCGTACTCGAGATCGGTACGGGATCGGGATACCAGGCCGCGGTGCTAGCGGAACTCGGCGCGTCGGTGTATTCGATCGAAATCGTCGTGCCGCTCGCCGAGGAGGCCGCTACGCGACTGCGTGAACTCGGTTATACGAACGTCGAAGTGAAAGCCGGCGACGGTAACTACGGCTGGCCCGAAGCGGCGCCATTCGACCGCATCATCGTAACCGCCGGCGGGCGCCTGCCGCCCGCGCTACTCGATCAGCTGGCGGCGGGTGGCAAGTTGATCATTCCGCTCGAGTCCTCGCACGGGGAGCAGGTGTTGACCCTGTTCGAAAAATCCCCGGATGGCGAGGTCTCGCAACGTGCGGTGCTGCCGGTGCGTTTCGTTCCGATCACCGGCGACACGTGATCGCGTTCACATGCTCATGGCTTCGCGCGCGTATCGTTCCGTCGCCGCGTCCGCCGGTGCGAGCGTTTCGAGCCGGATCTCCTGCAGGGTCACGTCCTGAGGAGTGCCGAACGTCGCGATAACGGTGAACCAGGACAAGCGCTGACCATCGAGGTTCAGCACGAGTGGAATGACCGGCGCAGAACGTGGCTGGTGAGCGAGCCTGGTCAGCAGCTCGCGTACGCCGGGATACGCTTCGATTTCCCGCAGCAGTTCCTTGAGCGGATCGTCGCCAAATGCCGCGGTCGCTTCCTGACGCGCGCGCACGAGCAGGGCCTCGGCGACTTCGTGCCAGTTTTCCAGTCGCGATTTCAACCCGTTCGGGTGGAGCACGAGACGCAGCATGTTCGTTTGCGGGGTCGTCGATGCCTTGTTGTCGATGCCGCAGGCCCTGAGCAGGGCCTGGCTCGCATGGTTCGCGAGCAGCAGGTTCCACAGGCGGTCAACGACAAACGCCGGGTAGGGTTCGTGGCGCTCGAGCATGAAACGCAGTGCATTGAGCGCCGGTTCGAGTTCCTCGTCGTCGAGCGTCGATTGCCGGTACACGCTCGCGTAACCGGCAGCGTTGAGGAAACGGTTGCGGTCGCGCAGCGGCACGTCGAGCGCCTCGGCGAGCCGCAGTACCATGTCGCGGCTCGGCGTCGAGCGGCCATTCTCGATAAAGCTGAGATGACGTGAGGACACTTCGGCGTCGAGCGCAAGGTTCATCTGGCTGCGTCCGCGCGCGCGTCGCCAGTCTTTCAACAAGCGGCCGAATTCGTTCGCGGCGATCATGTTTCTGCCCTCGGTGTTTCCGGGTAAGGTGCGAAAACCGAGGCTACCAGTCACGCGGTCTGAATAATATTACCCGGGAGGTAAAGAACCTGGCGCGCGATGCCCGGGTACGCGAACCGTCAGACGGTGTAGGCTTGCGGCAACCGGTAGTGCGGATTTGCCGCAAGGTAGGCGGTTATCCGCCGCTCGTCCCGAATCGCGCCGTCGATAAAGCGGATCGCGGCGATGATGCGCTCCGTCGGTTCCGAGCAACTCATGCGCAGGAAGCCGCCCCCGGCCTCACCGAAGCATTCACCGCCGAGACATGCGACCCCGGTCGTTTCATCCGCCCCTTCGAGCAGATACATCGCGAGCCCGTGTGACGAGATCCCGAGTGCATTGCAGCGGTCGGCGACACAGGGAAAGGCATAAAAGCTGCCGCCCGGTTGCAGGCACTCGATGCCGTCGACCCGGTTCAGTTCGCGCACGAGTGTCGCCACCTTGTCGCGGAATTCCGCCATCATCGTATCGCGCTCTGCGAGTCCGTGCCGGAGTCCGGCGGCGCCCGCAAGCTGCACGAACGGCGGTACGCACGAGAGCAGCGTGTTCGTCAGCTTCGCGAGCATGCGCGCCATCGTCTCCGAGCTGACGGAAAATCCGAGACGCCAGCCGCTCATCGAAAACGATTTGCTGAACGTGTACGCGGCGACGCACTGATCGAGCATGCCGGGTTCGGCGAGGATTGAATGATGCGTGCCGCGCCAGACCATTTGGTCATAGGGTTCGTCGCTGAACACGGCGATATCGCGACCGCGGACGAGATCGGCGATTGCGCGCAGGTCGTCGCGCTCGGCCACCCCGCCGGTCGGATTGTGCGGTGAATTCAGATAAATCGCTTTCGGTGCGGGATCGTCGCGCAGGAACGCTTCGACATCGGCGGGGTTCGGCCGGAACGCGTTTGCCTGTTTCAGTGACGCAAGAACCATGCGCGCGCCACGACGGTGGATGCTCGGCGGGTAGGTCGGAAAATACGGGCTGAACACGAGTACACCGTCACCCGGATCGAGCACCGCTTCGGCAAACAGCGTTTGAAATGTTTTCGCGCCGGGGCCGGCGATGACGTTTTCCGGCGTGGTGAGGAGTCCGAACTCGCGATTGACATAGTCGCTCGCCGCGGCACGAAATTCGGCAACCCCGGCCGACGGCGCGTAATGCGTATGACCGGCTTCGATCGCCGCGATACCGGCCGCGCTGGCAGCGGACGCACTCGGGAACGGGCTGTCACCGATCTCGAGTTCAATGACATCCTTGCCCGCCGCGAGCAGACGTTTCGCGACGGCGAGTACATCGAACGCGCCTTCGGGCTTTACCGCCGTGGCGAAGTGGCTATACGTCGGCTCCATACCCGCGCCGCGTCAGGCCGCGCGCTGAAACTTCAGAAATAACTCGGCAGTCTCGGCCGGTCGTTCGAGCATCGGACAGTGACCCATTCGTTTCATTACATGCGTTTCGACGTTCGCGAGCAGTTTGTCGAGGATCCCGGCGCCGGACGGATGCAGAACGCGGTCGTTGTCGCCCCACACGATCTGCGTCCTGACCGCGCAATCGGCCATGGCTTCTTCGAGTGACACCGGGTCGGTAAACAGCTCGGTAAATATTTTCTCGTTGAACACGCGTTCGGCGACGTTGCGTTCGCACAGGCAGCGCTGAAATGCTTTCGGCACGTAGGGTGCTTTTGTGAAACACAGGTTAACGAGGCGGGCGAAATCGGCCGCGTCGTTCACGAGCAGCGGGTTCTCCCCGCGCTCGAGCGCGAGAAAGTATTCGCTCGGGTCCGCGGCTTCCACCCCGGCCGGCGCGAGCAGCCACAGGCTCCTGACGGCCTCCGGATACCGCGCGGCAAACAGTCCCGCGAGATAACCGCCCATCGAATTTCCGCCGATGTGAACGGGGCCGACATCGAGCGCAGTGATGAACGCCTGCAGACGCGCGATCTGGTCATCGGCACCGTAGCGGCGATCGAAGTCACGGGTCGAATCACCGAAGCCCGGCAGGTCCGGGATAATCAGCCGGTAGTGGGGCGACAACAACGGCGCGATCTGGATCCAGTTGTCCTTGTTCGCGCCGAACCCGTGCAGCAGGAGCAGGGGTTCGCCACTGCCACCGTCGAGATAAACGATTTCGTGTCCGTCGACCTTCAACTGCCGTTCGACGAGTCCGCCCTTGTTGCGTTGTGCCGCGATGGCGGCGCGGAACAGCGGCCAGCGGAAATAATGCAGTGCTGCATAGGCGAGGGCCGCGAGTAACAGCAGGGTGATGATCACCGACATCGTAGGCGCTTCCTCAACCACCGCGCGCGGCGGCGATGTACGTTAGGACAAAACATCGATTCGGGCGGCATTCAGACCGGGATAACCGGCAGCACGATATGCGACGCACGCTCGGCATCGACAAATATGCGCTGCATCGCGGGCTCGAGCCGGGTTGCCGTATGCGCGAATTCGCCGGTGTTCGGGTTGCGATCATAACGCGGAAAATCGCTCGAGGTGACGAGCACGGCGATCCGGTGGCCGGCCCGGAACAGCATCGACGTCGACCACAGGCTCACCTCGTAACGCAGTACCGCGCCGGGTTCGACGAGTTGCCGGGTTACGCCATCGCGAAATGACGCGCGGAGGATACCGTCGCAAACGCTGATCAGGCGGCCGTCGGGGTGAACATCACACAGTTTCACGATCCAGTCCGTATCGCGGCCGCTCGTTGCCGCATACAACACCGCGTTCACCGCGCCGGTAACTTCGAGATCGGCCGCTAACGGCGCCGATGAGAATGTGAGTACGTCGCGACGATTGCGGATCGGCGCCTGGTCGCGCGGTCCGGGTGTGTATTGTGGTGGCAGCAGCGTGCCGCCGCCGCACGTCGGTACCGGGTCGTTCGGATCATAGACATAACTCGCCGCCGGACCGTCGCCCGTGGGCGCATTCGTTGCGAGCGAACCGTCGCGATGCAGGTACCAGTTCTGCTCGCGGGCGCGTGCCAGCGGCCATTCCTGCTCATCGCGCCAGCGGTTCGCACCCTGGACGAAAATGCGCACCGGCGCTTCGTCTTCGATACCGTTCGCGGCATCGTTGAGCCAGCGATCGAACCAGCGCAACTGCAGTTTCGTCAGGTCTTCCTTCAGATCGAGGAACAGGCCGTTGCTGCGGAAACCGAAATCGACGTCGCCAACCACGTGCTGGAATGACGCGTGCGCCCACGGTCCCACGATCAGTTTGCTGTGCGCGCGCGCCGTCTCGCTACCCGCATTCGCGCGCATGCCCTCGTAGTGTTCGAGATCGGGCGCGAGTAACAGGTCGTGCCAGCCCGCGATCGTGAGGCTCGGTACGTTCACATCGCGATGACGATTGCTGAACAACATCGAATCCGTCCACGAATCCGGGACGGGATGGCGCAGAAACTCGAAGAAGAACGGCAACAGCGAGTCGTCGTCCGGGTGGGCCGGGGCGAAATCGCACAACGGCAACTGTTCGAGTACGTGGCCAAAATTGTCGACGTCATCGATGAGTTGCACGAGTAGCGGCACCATGTCGGCCAGATCGGGCTTCGCCCGGATCAGCGCGGCCGGTCCGATCGCGCGCATCGCCCACATCGCCAGCGTGCCGATGTTCAAGGCGCCGCCGCGCCAGAAATGATTGCGCCAGAAATCGTTCGGGGCGGTCGTTGGCGATATCGCGCCGAGCGCTGCGTGCCCGGACGCCGCGGCAAGCCACGCGGTACCCCCCATATAGGACAGTCCGTAGCAGCCGACCTTGCCCGACGAATACGTCTGCGTGGCCGCCCACTCGATACTGTCGTAGCCGTCTTCGAGCTCGTCGCGATAAGGAAAGAACACGTCGCCTTCCGATGCCCAGCGAGCGCGGACATCTTCGATCACGACAACATACCCTTGCGCGGCTGCGCGGATCGGGTCGAGCGTCAGCGCGGTGACGGGCCACAATTCCTTGTTATAGGGAGTGCGCTGCAACAATACGGGATACTGGCCGTCCGTCGACGGACGGTAGACGTCGGCAGCGAGCCGGATTCCGTCGCGCATCGGGACAAGCACGTTTTTTTCGACGAGGACGCTCATGCCTGGCTCGCGTCCGGTTCGTCCACGCTCGTTCGTTCTGCACCGCGCTCGAGCAGCGATTCCACCATCGCCTTGTGCGTGTCGAGCATTGCGAGCCAGTTCTTCAGGAACAGATTACCGGCGGTCGTCAGGCTGTACATGCGCCGGGCCGGCCCGCCGAGCGAGGTGTCCCACATCGACGACACGAGGCCCATGGCTTCCATTTGTCGCAGCGTGCGGTAGATCGTGCCCTTGTTGTACTCCCCGAGACCGGCTTCCTCGAGTCGCTGCGCGAGGTCGTAACCGTACGCGGTCCAGCCCTTCAACATCGCGAGCAAATTCGCCGTCAGCATGTCGCTGGAGGCGTGCGCGCCCGGTTTTGTCGATTTTTTTGCCATTTTTTTTAGTCCACGCTGAGAAAAAATACTGCCATAACGCTTGACATCTAAATGCAAATTGCATATAGATGTCAACCTTAGTGTGCAGCGCAGCAAACGCGCTGCAGCATTCAATCATCAAGACTAGCGTGGAGAACCACAATGACGGAAGCAACAACGGCGGAAACGCCCGTGCAGGACAAGGTAACGGAAACGGCGGAGAAAGTTGGCAAGCAGGTCGAAAACCTCGTCGACAAACTCGCCGAAAACCAGACGCGCTTCGCCGAAGCAGCCGCAACGGCTCGCGACCGGTCGCGCCGGGTCACCGATGAATATATCGGTTCACTGTCAGCCGCCCAGCGCGATGCGTTGACGCTGGCGAAGGAACTCGCCGCGCACCCGACGGAATTCGGCAAAAACATGGAAGCGATGCTCGAGTCCGTCACCCAGGCCCAGGCCCGTGCGATGGAAATGACGAAATTGTTCTACCGCGAACAGGCCGAAGCGACTTCGGAATTCCAGAAGGTTATGGCGCCGCTGTTCGAATCGACGAAAGGGTTTGGCGATATCACGAAAAACTTCCAGCAGTTCATGCAGAAATCTGCGTGATATGCGGGTTGCCGAGCTAGTTACCGCTAACTTACCTGGCCTGTGGCGTGACCACGCTACGGGCCAGGTGGTTGCTATGGGAACACGCGCATGAGTACGCTGCCGGGAGATTTCGAAGGACGTGCCATGCCAGAAGCTGATTACACCGATCCGTTTATTCACGACCCGGCGGTCGAGCAGACCCTGACCCCGTTGTGGAAAGAAGCGAAGTGGGGCCTAGAGTGGGCGAAACTGCGCTTTTCACGCGTTTATCGGGGTCGCGGCGTGCCGCGCGGCAACGGCGCGCCGGTGCTGCTCGTGCCCGGATTCATGGCTGGCGACGTCATGATGCTGGAGCTGCATTGGTGGTTGCGCCGCATCGGTTACCGATCGCACCTGTCTAACATCGTCTGGAACAACGATTGTCCTGACAAGACGGCCCGGGCGCTCGCGAACAGGACGCGCGGCATTTACGAACGCAGCGGTCGGAAGGTGACGTTGATTGGTCACAGCCTCGGCGGATTGCTGTCGAAAAGCGTCAGCCAGGACCGGCCGGATTACGTCGAGAGCGTGGTCACGATCGGTTCGCCGTTCCGCGAAATCGTCAAGGCTCACCCAGCGGTAATCGGTATCTGGGATCGACTGAAACTCGTGCAGGGTGGTTTGATCGGGCGCAACTTACATGCGTCGTGTGGCACCGGCCACTGTACGTGCGCATTCGTGCGCAACATGCTGCAGCCGCGCGAAACGGCACCAGCCCAGTTTGCGATTTATTCGAAAGGTGACGGTGTCGTCGACTGGACGAGTTGCGTTGAAGACGAGCCTGAGCGTAACGCCGAGGTGAAGGGGAGCCACATCGGCCTCGTCTACAACGCGGAAGTGTTCAAAGTGCTCGCTAACCGTCTCGCTGAAGCGACCTGAAGCGGGCCGGCACCAGCCGAATACAGGGGGGAATTACGATGGCAGAGGAAAATTCACTCGATCCGATCAGGATCTGGCGCGAATGGCTCGTGAAATCGGAGAAACAGTGGAGCGACCACCTGACCGAAATGATGGGTGACGAGCGTTTCTCCAAGGGCATGGGGCGCTACGTGCAGGAAAGCTTACATTCACATCGCATGTTCAGCGATGCGATGGCGCAGTACCTCGCAACCCTGAACCTGCCGTCGCGTGCCGACGTGCTCGACCTCGGCGACCGGTTGTCCCAAATCGAGGAAACGCTTGCGGGTCTGCAGGTCGAGATCCGCGATCAGCGCGCACAACTCACGAAGCTCGCGAACAGCGGCGGTGTTGCCGCTGGCGACGCCGCACCGGCGCGCCCGTCGCGGACTAAACAACCCCCGAAATCCGACTCGTGAGTGCCACAGTGACGCAAACCGCCGGAAAAAAAGAGTTCGAGCAACACGTCGGGCGCACGATTCAGCGGGCGTTGTCGCGCAATATCCCGGGCCTGGAAATTCCGCGAACGGAATCCGAGCTCGATGTCGGCACGACCCCGAAAGACCTGATCTATTCGCGCGACACGGCCCGTGTCTACCAATACCGTCCGATGCTCGACGAAATTTACCGGGTACCGGTACTGATCATCATGTCCCCGGTAGCGAAGGGTTACATCCTCGATCTCGCCCAGGGGCAAAGCCTTGTCGAATACCTGTTGCTGCAGGGTTACGACGTGTACATGATCGACTGGGCCGCACCGCGACAGGAGCACAAGGGGCTCGGCCTCGATAATTTTGTCTGCGACGTGATCGGCGACGCCGTCGAAAAGGTCTGCGAAACGTCCGGAGAACCGGATGTGACGCTCGTCGGTTATTGCATGGGCGGCATGCTCGCCACGATGTACGCGGCTTTGAATCCCGGCGGAGCGGTGAAGAACCTCGCCTGTTTTACGACCCCGGTCAATGCCGATGGCATGACGCTGCACAAGCAATGGGCCGAAGCACAGGCATTCGATATCGATCGCCTCGTCGATGAACTCGGCCTGATCTCCGGCGACATGATTAACGCATCGCTGCAGGCATTGCGCCCGTTGCAGAAATCCGCCGGTCAGCTCAACCTGCTGAATAACGTCCAGAACGACGCATTCGTAAAAGCACAGCTGCGTTTCGATCGCTGGGCCGCCGACCAGTTACCCATCCCCGGCGAACTGGCGCGAACCCTGTTCAAGGATTTTCTCAAGGAGAATAAATTCGCCCGCAACGAACTGACCGTGCGCGGCGAAACCGTCGATATCGGCCGCATCAAGGTGCCGTTCCTGCACGTCGCAGCGGAGTACGATCACATCGTGCCGACGGCGGCATCAAAGGATCTGATCAACATGGTCGGCAGCAAGGACAAACAGGAAATCGTTGTCAAAGGCGGTCACGTGAGTCTCGTCGCCGGCGGTAATGCCATCTATCGTTTGTGGCCGAAACTCGATGAGTGGTTGCGTGTCCGCGGAACCTGACACCACTGCAGCCGAGTAATCCCGCGTAAAGCACCCGTGCCGGTATAATTCCTGCGACCAACCCGGAGAACCTCCCAAAATGCCCGAAACGCGCATTGCCGAAGTCCTGAAGAATTATCCACTGCAGGTCGAGCTGAACAATCACCCGTTTACGGTGCGACCGATGACTCCGGATGATGGTCCGGAAATGCTCGCGTTCGCGTCAGAGTTGCCGCAACACGACATCCTGTTCATGCGCCGCGACATCACGACGCAGAAAGGCATAAACAAATGGGTCCGCGATCTCGAAGGCGGCACGATTTACTCGATCCTTGCCGAAGATGCACACGGCATTTGCGGTTACTCGACGATCCACCGCAACGATCTCGAATGGTCGCAGCACGTTGCTGAAGTACGGGTCACCACTTCGGAGCGTGCGCGCGGTTACGGCCTCGGTCGTTTGCTCACGCGCGAAGCTTTTAATATCGCGTTGTCGCTCGGGATCGAAAAGCTTGTCGCGCGCATGACAACCGATCAAACCGCCGCGCGGGAACTGTTCCACGAACTCGGTTTCCACAATGAAGCCCTGCTGAAAGACCACGTAAAAGATCGCAATGGTGAACTCCACGATCTGCTGCTGATGGCCTGTGATGTCCAGATGTTCCTGTCGACGCGTAATGCCTACGGGGTCGTGAACTGAGAAGACGGTGATATTCGCCCGCGGTGAACCCGGCCGTCCGGTCAGGTCCCACGCGATTAAACAATCTGCAGCAGGAGCTGGACTATGGACCTTGGTCTGAATGGCAAGAACGTAATCATCACGGGCGCGAGTCGCGGAATCGGGCGCGCTACGGCGCTCGAGTTTGCCGCGGAGGGTGCCAACGTCGCGATCTGCGCGCGCGGGCATGAAGCGCTTGAAACGACGCGCGCCGACGTCGCCGCGCATGGCGTTACGGTACACGCGCAAACGTGCGACGTGTCCGATGCGGACGCTCTGAAGGCTTTTCTCTCCGGCGCCAACGAGGCGCTCGGCGGCATCGATATCCTGATCAACAACCCGTCCGGGTTCGGCCTGACGGATGACGAAGCGGGTTGGGAGGCGAGCCTGAACATCGACATGATGGCTACCGTGCGTGCCACCTGGCAGGTCGTGCCGTGGATGGAAGCGCGGGGCGGTGGCGCGATCGTGCATATCTCGTCGATATCCGGTCTCGAGGCGGGGAGCCCGCCGGCCTACGCGGCCGTGAAGGCCGGGCTCGTGGCGCATGCGAAAACGATGGCGGCGCAACTCGCAGCGCAGGGGATACGCGTCAACACCGTCGCGCCGGGTTCGATCGAATTCGCGAACGGATTCTGGGACATGGTCAAACGAGAGAATCGTGCGGCTTATGACGCGACGCTCGCGGCGATCCCGTCGGGGCGCATGGGCACGGCCGAGGAAGTTGCGGCCACGGTCGTATTTCTCGCATCGCCGAAAGCGAGCTGGGTGTCGGGCGCGATGCTACTCGTCGACGGGGTCCAGCATAAGGGCGTGTTTTGAGCATTAATAACGAAGAACAAAGGAGCAAAAACGTGGGCGAACGAGTCTGGAGTATCTATCTTTCCGGCGAAATTCATTCGGACTGGCGGGAACGAATCACGAGCGGTGCAACCGCCGCAGGCCTCGCCGCCACGTTTAGCTCTCCCGTTACCGATCACGATGCCAGTGATCTGTGTGGCGTACGCATCCTCGGTGACGAGCCGAATGATTTCTGGCGTGACCGCAAGGGCGCCGGGATCAATGCGATCCGCACGTCGACCTTGATCGGCCGCGCCGATGCCGTGGTCGTGCGCTTTGGCCCAAAGTACAAGCAGTGGAACGCCGCGTTCGATGCCGGCTTCGCGGCAGCGCTGAACAAACCGTTGATCACGCTGCACGATGACGAACACGATCATGCGCTGAAGGAAGTCGACGCTGCCGCGAATGCAACGGCGCGCACCCCGGAGCAGGTGGTGGATATATTGCGCTACGTGATGGGGGCTTAAGCGGCGGGTTTTATTCGCCGCCGCGCGAGCACCCCGCCGAGCGCCGGCACGAGGAGCAGGAAACTCGCGGGCAACGGCACGAACGCGATCTCGCCGAGCGTAACGACTGCACGAGCCCGCGACGTATCGTCGCCAAAGAACACGAAGTTGCCGATCTCGTACGGGACGCCTTCGGCCGAGTAATCACGCAAAGCACCAGCCAGCACCGGCGAACCGCCAACGGACAACGTGTAGCCGTTGTCGAGGATGCCGAGCGAGTACGTCGTCAGTGCGGCCGTCGTGTCGAACGCGACACCTTCACCGTGGGTGAATTCATCACCCGGCGCCCAGTTCTGCGCCCACACCTCGTCGCTCCAGAAACCCAGCTCGATACCGCGCAGATCGCTGCTGATCACGATCACGGAAAACCCGGCGCGATCAGTGCTCGCGTGGCTTTCGAAATCGACGCGCAAATCAAAATTCAGGGTGAAACCCGCGGTGCGATCGAGCGCGGTCGAAGGGAGGATCAGCGGTGGCAGCGAATTCGCGAAACCGACCTGTCCGGCGTTTTCATTCGGCGCGGCGATCGTCGTGCTGTCGAGGACGACGCCTTCGGCGACGAGCGACTGGGTGCCGTCGGGGCCGGCGCACAACGCCGATGCACCGCCGGAGCAAAAGAACAGGGATCCTTGCGCCCCGGGCAGGGTACCGAGATTCGGATCAAACAGGATATCGCTCGCGGGCGCCTGGCTACCCGCCAGTAACAGTGTCACGGCGCCAATAAAGCGCAGAATGTTTCTCGGCGACATCTTGTTTCCCGTTAACGTGCTGCGCGAATAGTAGCGCCAGGCGGGCTCGCATAACCGGTAATCGACGACAGAATCGCGATGCCGCGCCGCGTATCCGACCGGGCTGACAGTTGTTTGCATTCTTTTGGCACGCGATACTTCGCACTCTTTTCCGGGCGCCTCGCGCCCGCCGGGCTGAAGGAGGAGCGAGTAGTACGATGATGCGCCGATACACACTGTTGTTGCTGTGTGCAGTTTGCGCGCAGCCGCTGGCCGGCAGTACACCGGATAGCGCCACGACGGTTCGCGCGACGGTGCTGCGCGACGCGCCGGCGCGAACGAGCACGGTCGTCCGCGAGCTGGCCGCCGGCGTCGAGCTTGACGTATTCGCGCGCGAACGGCTGTGGGTCAAGGCGGCGCCGGGCGGCGCCGGCGAAGCAGAAGCCGGTTGGCTGCGTTTTACGGAAATTCGCTACCACGCCCCGGCCGCGCCGGTTGCCGCGAAATCAGGCACGACAACGGATACCGGGGGTTTCGCCGGGTTCTCACGCTCCGTCAGCGGATTCCTCCGGGGATTCGGCAGCCGCTCCGCGAACGCTCCCCAGGCCACGTCCACGATCGGGATCCGTGGACTCACGGTCGCCGAACTCGCCGCCGCAAACCCGGATCCGAATGCCCTCGCCCTCGTCGATCGCTACGTGATTTCCAAAGCCGACGCGGAACAGTTTGCCGGGGTCGGTGGCCTGACGGCGCGCAGCGTCGAGAATTCCGGGGGGCCACGATGATCAGCAAATCCGGCGGCGCGCTCGCGCTCACGATTTTCCTCGCCGCTCTCCCCGCTCCCGCCCCGGCGTTCGATTTCGGCAAACTCGGCGACGCCGTGCGCAAACTCGATGTGAACAAGGCGCTCGACGTCGGTAAACGTATCGTCGCGAGTACGACGGAAATGCCGGAAGAACAGGAAATCGCCCTCGGCAACGATCTGACGGCACGACTGCTCGGTGCGATGCGACCGCTGGACGATGCGGCGGTACAGGCCTACGTTAACCGCGTCGGGCGCTGGATCACGCTGCAGACGAGCCGGCCGGATCTGCCGTGGCGGTTCGCGGTCGCGGATACGGATTCACTCGGCGCGTTCGCCACCCCGGGCGGCAATGTCGTGATCACGGCGGGCCTGATGCGGCTGATGCGTGATGAGAACGAACTCGCCGGCGTGCTCGCGCATGAAATCTCGCATGTCGTCGACAAGCACCACGTCAAGGCGATCATGGCGCAGGCGCGGTTATCGCTCGCGCGCGATATGGCGGCGGACATGGCCAGTGAATACGTGGCGAAAAACCCGCTCGTGACCGAAGCACTGATGAACGCCGGCATGAATCTCTACTCCAGCGGTCTCGATCAGGCCGACGAGCTCGCCGCCGACCGTGCCGGAACCCTGCTCGCGGCGAGCAGCGGCTACGATCCGCTCGGACTGCTGTTCGTGCTGTCCACGCTCGACACGATCGACACGGCGGAGCCTCGTGGCGCCCTCATGTTCTCGACCCATCCACCGACGCGTGAGCGCATCGACCGGCTCGAACAGCTCGCCGAAACCGCCGCTGAGACGTATCCCGGAACCCTGCGCGACACGAACCGCTTCACGATCACGCAGGCGCGCCTGTTCCAGCCCTGAGCGACGTCGGTGTCGCCGCGGGCCTCGCCCGCCGACTTCCGGTGCGCTGTCGTGATCGCCCTCGGCGCGGTATATTCTTACGCCCTGTTCGCCGATGGCGCACGTCGTCGCGCGAGCACCCTGTCACGGTCGCGAGGATGTTCGATGAAAGCACAAGTGAAGGAAGAATACGTTCAGATCGATGCAACGGACTGGCAGCCGTTCCCGGATGCGCTTTCCGCCGGCGGGATACGCTGGAAGCTGTTGCATGTATCGCCCGAGTCCGGCGCCTGGACGGCGATTTTCGATTGCCCGCAGGGCTCGTCGTTCAACCGCCACATTCACGTTGGTCCCGGAGAATACCTGCTGACGAAGGGAAAAATGGAAGTTCGCGGCGGGGTCCAGGAAGGCGGTGCAACGGCGATCGCACCGGGCTACGGTTATGAGTCGTGCAACGCACGCCACGACAAGACGTATTTCCCCATCGACAGCGAGTTCTACATGACGTTTCTCGGACCGCTGCAGTTCATCGAGGATGACGGGGCGCCGATCGCGGTCGTCGGGTGGGAACAGGCGCAGGGTTTGTGGGCACAGCAGACGGGCGCGGCCTGAGGTCCCGGCGCGCAGCAAAGCCCGGTTAGAGGCGCCGACGTCCCGCGCGCGAACCGGCGCGGGGCTTGCGCCCGCTACAGGCCGAAAATCTCCAGCGGTGGTTCGTCGAGTGCCGCGAACTGCTCGCGTAAATCGAGAATGTGCTGTTCCCAGTAGCGTGGTTCGTTGAACCAGGTGAACGTACGCGGGAACGCCGGGTCGTCCCAGCGTTCCGCGAGCCAGGCGTTGTAGTGCAACAGCCTCAGCGTACGCAGCGCCTCGACCAGGTGCAGTTCGCGCGGATCGAACTCGTGGAACTCGTTATAGCCCTCGATGATCTCGGATAACTGCGCGCGCTGACGCTCGCGGTCGCCGGACAAGAGCATCCACACGTCCTGCACCGCGGGCGCCATGCGGGCATCATCGAAGTCGACAAAATGCGGCGTATCGTCGCGCCACAGAATGTTGCCGCTGTGGCAATCGCCGTGCACCCGGATCGGCCGCACCCCGCCTGCTTCTTCGAAGCGGGTTTCAATTTTCCGCATCAGATCCGCGATCAGCGAGTCGTAGGACGTGCGCAGATCGGCCGGAATGAACGCCGTCGCGACTACCGCGACGGCGTCATAACCGAAAGTCTGCACCGTAAGCGCCGGTCGGAACGCGAATGGCCGGCTCGCGCCGAGACGGTGGATGCGACCGAGCAGACGTCCAAGAATCAGCAGATTGTCGAGGTCGTCGATATCCGGTGTGCGGCCGCCACGGCGCGGGTACAGGGACAGGCGAAAATCGTCGACCCGCATCAGGCTATCGCCGGCGTCGTTGCGCAAGGGCGCAACGACCGGGATCTCGTGCTCCGCGAGTTCGAAACAGAATTCATGCTCCTCGCCGATTTGCGCATCCGTCCAGCGTCCGGGGCGATAAAACTTCGCGATCAGCGGCTCCGCGTCCTCGATACCGACCTGGTACACGCGGTTCTCATAGCTGTTCAGTGCGAGCAGCCGGCCATCCGTGATGTAGCCCTGTTGTTCAATCGCCCCGAGGATGAAATCGGGGGTCAGGGTTTCGAAAGGATGGCTCGTCTCATTGTTCACGGCAGGCGGGTTCGCTCGCGGGGTTCGGGTCGGCATTCTACCCTGCGCGAGCCGGTCCACGGGGGATTCAAGCCGGCCGCGGCCGCAGCCGCTAGTGTAGTCATGGAAGGGGTGGAAGACAGCAGCGACGAAACCGTGCCGGAGGACCGTGAGGCCGCGCCGCGAATGGCCGCGCCGGTGAGACGTACGCGCGGGCGCGACGTGTTCGCGAACGACCCCGGGTTTGGCGACGACGACAGTCTTGGTGATCACTGGTCGGTACCGTGGTCCGACGTCATGATGATCATGTTCGTTTTGTTCGCGGCGCTGCTCGCGGCGAAAATGATGCAGCCCGATATCGAAATACGCTATCGCGCGGCCCCGGTACCGCAGCTCAATGACGTCGAGATCGAAAAGCCGGTCGATCGTCCCGTGCTCTCGCGTCAGCCGTCGTTCGAACCCCTGATGCAGCTGAATGTCCTCGAACGCAGTCGCGACGCGGTACGCGAAATGCAGTTGCACAACGTCGACATCGCCCTGCTCGACGATCAATCCGTCAAGATCAGCGTCCAGGGTCCGATGTTTTTCGAACTCGGTCAGGCCGATCTGCAGCCCGAGGTCAGGGAGTTCCTCGATCGCCTCGCCCGCGTCATCGCCCAGACTCCCTATCAGATTCACGTCGTCGGCCACACCGACGATTACCCGATCAACACGGAACTGTTCCCGAGTAACTGGGAGCTTTCACTCGTGCGCGCGAGTCGCGTTGCCAGGCACCTGATCAGCGCATCCGCGCTCGATCCCGCACGCTTCGTCGTGATGGGCCGGAGCCAGTACGCGCCGGCGCATCCGAACAAGGACGATGCCATGCGTGCGCTGAACCGTCGGGTCGAGATCATCATTACACGCGAGGTCGCGCCTGCTGCACCCGAGGAGGGGACATGAGCACTTATAACTGGATGGGCGTTGTGCTGTTCGCCGGAATTTACGGCGCAACGTTCCTGTTTTCCGACAACGCCGCCCTGATGTTCAACGGGATCGGATTGTGCGTCGTGCTGTCGGGCACGCTCGGGGCGATATTTCTGAGCTATCCCGTCGAGGATCTCCGCGCGGCCGTGCGCGTCGCACGCAATACGTACGCCGGCCGTATGCTCACGCCGGAGCGCATCATCGAAATACTCAGCGAACTCGCCGCGCTGACCCGCTCGAAAGGCGTGCTCGCACTCGAGAGCTTCAGCGAGCAGACCACGATCGGGTTTCTGAAGCGGGCGCTGAACCTGCTCGTCGACGGTTTCAGGGACGACGAACTCGACGAAATCCTGCATACGGAGATGGCTTATTTCAAACAGCGTCGCCTGCAGCACGAACGCGTGTTTCGCCATGCCGCGCGCCTCGCGCCGGCGTTCGGCGTCGCCGGCAGCGTGATCGGTTTGATCGCGATGCTCGCCGGTATTGGCGATCCGGAAGTGATCCTCAGGTCCATACCGATCGCGCTGACCTCTACGCTGTACGGCATCGTGCTCAGCAATTTCATTCTCACCCCGATCGCCGAGAGCATCCGGGCGAAAACGGAGCGCGAATTGTTGCTGCAGAAGCTCGTAACCGACGGCGTAATCATCATCCGCCGCGAGCCGAACCCGGTTCGCCTGGCAACGAAACTCGAGTCGTTCCTGACTCCATCAGCCCGGCATCACGAGAATCGCTCGATCGACGAAATCCGCGACCGCATTCGCAATCTGCATTCCGCGGTCTAGCGCCGCCAGGCGGCGACCGCCGGTCGTGTTGTCCGGCGCCGGGACGGGCGCCGGAAGAATGTCATTTTTTGTTAACTTCGTTATAGTATTTCCTCGCGAACGACCCTGAGGGAGTGAGGAGATGCTGGGCGCTCTAGTAAACGATAACCGCCGCTCGGCCTATCGTGTACGACCCATAGAAACGGACCGCCTGCGACTCATACTCAAGTGGCGGGACACCCGCTATGAACCATTCGAGGTAGGTGATGTTACGCGCCATGGCGCGAGCGTGCGCTTCCCGAAGGGGGTCGGCCCGGGTGTCCGCAAGGGCGACGAGGTCGCGGTCGAAATCGAGTCGCCGAACCTGCACGGCGGCGCGACGATTGCCGCGCGCGTCGTATTCTCCGGTGACAGTACGACCGAACGCATGCTCGGTCTCGCGTTTGACGATGCCGAGGGGCTCGATGCGCGCGCTACCGAGAGCTTTTTCCAGCTGTTCAATCGCCGCGTCGCCTATCGCGACAGCCAGTCAAACCCGTCGACCCCACTGCCGGCGACGGTCAAGCCGCTGGCAACGGCCGCGCAGAACAATCTCTTATTCCCGGTAACCGTGCGCAACCTGTCGGCCACCGGTATCTGCCTCGATGTCGGCGAGGAGGCGGATCGTTTTATGGTGGAACGCGGCGACATCCGCGTGTCGTTGACGCTACCCGGCATCCAGCAGCCATGCGACATCATTACGACCGTGTGTTACCGCAGCGTGATCGCCGGCAAGATCTATTACGGCTGCCACTTCGACTGGCCGGCCACCCCGCGCGCCCAGGCGATCCTCGAAGCCCTGACGAATTACACGACGGAGCGGTTCGAACAGGAAATCGCAAGCCTGAGCGGCTAGCGCCCGCACTAATCGCGGATTTTCTCCGCGATAGCCGCAATCTCATCAAGCCGCGCAAGCACGACATCGCGCCCGGCCGCGGGAACACCGAAAATCATTTCACGATAGCCCTCGGCGATCCGTGCGTTTAACTCCGCTTCATCGTTCGGCGCCATGAACAGGCCGAGCGTAATTTCCGAAAAATCACGCCCGCGTTTTTCGCACGCCTCGCGCAGCATGGTGACATTGCCGCCACCGTCGCGACCGTTGATCGGCATCCAGCCGTCGGCGTAGTCAGCCACGCGGCCGGGAACCCATTTTGAATTCGCGCCGATCCAGATCGGCGGTCCGCCGTGCTGGACCGGTTTCGGGTACGACCACATCGGATCAAAGTCCACGAACTCGCCGTGAAACTCCGGCTCGTCTTCCGTCCAGATCGTTTTCATCGCCATGATTTTTTCGCGTAACACGCGCCAGCGCTGATCGAAGCGTACGCCGTGATTCTCCACCTCCGGCGCGTTCCACCCGGCACCGATCCCGAGCAGCATGCGGCCATTGGAAATTCTGTCGAGCGACGCGACCTCTTTCGCGAGCGTGATCGGATCGCGCTGTATGACGAGGCATATTCCCGTCGCCAGTGTGATGCGCTCCGTAACCGCGGCGCAGGCGGCCAGGGCGACGAACGGGTCGTGCGTGCGTTTGTAGAATTCCGGTACCACCCCGTCGGGCATGAACGGTGATGACGAGCCGAGCGGCATGTGCGTATGTTCGGGCAGGAACAGCGAATCGAGATTGCGTTCTTCCACCGCTCGGGCCAGTTCGACGGGCTGGATCGTTTCGTCAGTCGGGAAAATTACGATACCGCTGCGTGCCATGGTCAGGTTTCCTGTTTTGCTTGAATTCGTTATGCACCGATCACGTTCGGCCGCGGCAAGCCGGCCCGCTCACAACCCTGGAGGTAGGTTCTGAGCACGGACCCGGCGTCGGTGACCGATTCGACGTTACCGTCGTCGTCGAGATTCAGATTCGCGCCTGAAATCGCGAAGAAAATATCCGCCGGTTCCGTATTATCACCAAGCGCGTGCAGCGTGTGCACGGAACCGGCGGGCTCGTACAGGTACGAGCCGGGCCGATTGACCTCGGGGTACTCGAGATAGCGCCAGGCGCCGCGGGTGGTGTAGGCATACACGGTGCCGGTGTGGCGGTGGCGCTGGACCGTCGTTCCGGGCGCGAACTTCGTGCGTACGATCCACAATCCGAGCTCGATATCGACCTGCATCAACTGGAATTCCACCCCGTCGGTGAAATAGACGAACGGTAATTCTTCTTCGCCACGGTGCATCGCGGCCGGGATCCCGGGTATCGCGGTTGCGCTCGGTGCGTTCACGGCAGCTTGTGGTTTCGGACTCATCGCGCGGCTCCCGATTTCGGCCGGCGGGTTCGTATCAGTTCCGGCACTGCTCGACGAACGCCGCGAGTTCGCGATTGTAGCGCGGCGCGTCCTCGAGGAACGGCGCATGGCCGATCCCGTCGTACCAGGATAATGTCGCCGTCGGACAGTGCGTGCCGATGTATTCCCCGGCGGCCGGCAACACGACCCGATCCGCGCGTCCATGGGTGACGAGCACGGGCTTCCTCATCGCCGCGAGGATGTCCGTGTTGTCGAGCTCGCGTGCTCCGAGATTCCCCCGCACCTGCGGCGGGACGAGCATGTTGTAGGCGAGCGCCGTTTCGAAATCCGACCGCTCCGGCTCGATCTCGAAACAAGCGTGCAGGAACTGTTTCGTCGCCTCGATACTCGTCGCCATATCCGGCGAACTTGCGTTCGCGAAATGGTCGAGAAAGCCCGGTCCGATCAACGTGCCAAACGCAGCTTCGTTCAATACGGTTGCGGCGCCGACAAAATTGACCCCGGCTATCGCGGCATCACCATGCAGGCGCAGATAGTCGCAGATGACGAGACCGCCATACGACCACCCGGCGAGTACCGGCTGCTTCAGCCCGAGCGTGTTGATCACCGCATCGATGTCGTCGGCCCACAGGTTCGAGTCCGAATAGGCATCGGCATCGAGCGGCTTGCCGGACATGCCGTGGCCGCGCAGGTCGATGGCGACGACGTGGTGCGTGCGGGCCAGATCGGCTTCGAACTGACGCACCCAACTCAGGTAGCTCTGCGACCAGCCATGGATGAACATCAGCGCCGGCTTCGTGGTGTCGCCCCATTCGCTGGCGTGCAAAGGGAGCCCGCCACCGCCCGTGATCGTGTGATTGCGCATGTCTCGGCCCCGCTGGAGTTTGTTTCGCTTACCGGAGTTGCCGTTCGTGACGGCTCGCCACGGCATTCTAGTCGATCCGGCAGTGGCCACATTCGCTGCCGAATTGACGCGAAAAATAATCTCGTGTTAAATGTTAGATAACGAACAAAAACTATTGAATTTGCGATATTTTTATCTGACTACGTTATCCAGAATAATCCGATGTCCAAAATCGCCGTCAAGCTCCCCCCCAGCCTGTACTCCGCGCCCGCCAGCGGCGCCACGACGCTCGAGGACGCGAACACGATTACCGCGGTTCTGGGCCAGCTCATCGACAGCATGCATGAGCCGGCTTACCTGCTGGATCGCAGTCACCGCTGGGTTTACGTGAATCAGGCCTACTGCGAGTACATGGGTTGCACCCGCGCCCGTCTCCTCGGTCTGACCGTACGCGATATCCTTGCCCCGGACGAAGCGAACAGCGTGTGGGAGAACGACGACGTTGCGTTCAAGACCGGGGAGACTGTAGTCAACGAGTCCGTCACCCCCGCCGGGGTCTCCGCGCCGCGCGTATTGCAGACACGCAAAGCCATCGTTCACGCGCCCGCGGGGCAACTGTACCTGTTCGGGAGCGTACGCGACCTGACCGGTACGGATGATGCCCGGCAACTCCTGCGCGGACCGGTGGCCAGAGCCGGCGACCCCGCGTGTACGATCCGCAACCTCGGCTACGGTCAGATCCGTTTCGTATTTTCCGATCCGCTGACCCAGTTGCCAAACCGCCGCGCCGCCATGAACCTGATCGACACGATCTCGGCGAGGGCAGATTCGGACACGGCGGTTCTGTTGCTCAACATCGACCATTTCTCGCTCGTCAACGACCGCTTCGGCTACAGTCTCGGCGATGCCGCGATGATCGAAGTCGCGCAGCGCTTGCGCGGCGCGATGGGTTCGCGGCATACGCTCGGGCGGCTCGACAACGATGAGTTCGTCATCATCGCCGAGCAATGCGATCCGATGCACGCGGATCTGCTGGCCGAACAGTTGCTCGGTCATATCACTCAGCCAATGTCGCTTGGCGATTATGACTACCGTCTGTCGGCCTCGATTGGCATCGCGCTCATGCCCGAACACGGGCGCACCGCATCCGAGCTCGTGCGCAATGCCGGCCTCGCGATGCGCCTGTGCAAACAGCGCCGACGCGGACAGTCCGAACGCTACTCGCAGTGCGCGAGTGCCGCCGCAGAACGTCGCGCGAGTATCGAATTGCGCCTCGCGGCGGCGGTAGAGCAGGGCCGGATCCAGGTGCACTATCAGCCGTTCATCGACGGAACGAGCGGCGAACTGCGCGGCTTCGAAGCGCTTGCCCGCTGGACCGATCCCGAACTCGGGGTAATCGAACCCTCGGAGTTCATTCCGATCGCGGAAAGCACCGGCATCATCCGGCGGCTCGGGCAGGACGTACTCGAACAGGCCTGTACGATGGCGGCAACGCTCGCCGACGACTCGCTGACGGTTTCGGTCAACGTATCGAGTGTGCAGTTGATCGACGAAACGTTCCCGATCGCCGTTGCTGAAACACTCCAGCGGTGCGAGATGCCGGGCGAGCGCCTGTTGCTCGAAATCACGGAGACCGTCGCCATGGCGGCGGACGATACGGTGGCGCAAACACTGAAAGAACTGTCGGACGTCGGGATCCGTCTGCTGATCGATGATTTCGGTACCGGGTTTTCGAATCTCGCGCGTCTCAAGACCTTGCCCATCTGCGGTATCAAGATTGATCGTGATTTCGTCGCCGATCTGCCGGATTCGCCGCAGGACTCCGCGATCTTTCGCGCCGCGCACGCGATCGCGGCGGCGATGGGACTGATGATCATCGTCGAGGGGATCGAAAACGCGGCCCAGGACGCATTCGTGCGCGAGTTCCCCATCGACTACCTTCAGGGTTATCGCTTCGGCTTGCCGCTGCCGGTCAGGAAACTGGGTCGCTATACGCGCTGATCGTGCGTGGACGATCCCGGAGCGTTGCATGATTAAACCGCGTTACGCGCAGCTCGGCGTCGTGTTGTTGGCATGCCTGTGCGCGCCTGTGGCTGCGGCCGAGAACGTCACGCTGACCCTGGCATTTGGCGGCGATCCCGGCTCGCCGCTTACGCACGCCTACAGTTACGGTTTGCCGGAGACGACGGAGCCGACTTACACGCTGCGCGTTCCGGTGGTCAAACCGGCCGTTCGCGACGTGTTCCACGACACGGTACTGACCGTGTCCAACCCGGAGAAAATCGTCCAGCGGGTCAGCGCGTCACGCGCCTATCGCTCGCTCGCCGAGTGCGACCCGGCACGGGAGATTATCGCCGCTACGCTCGCAACGGCGCTGCCGCTGGAAACGGTTGGTGACGACCACTGGCAGCGTCGTTCGGCCGACGGGCGGGTGCTAGCGCGCGCAACGTGCGAGAAACAGCGCCACGAACCGGTGCCGGTACTGCGTTTCGAGCTTGTGCTCCAGCCGTAAACCGACAGACTGCTAGGCGCCCGGTAAATCGAGCACGTTCTTCGCGAGGATATTGCGCTGGATCTCGTTGCTGCCGCCGTAGATCGTCGCCGGCCGCGCATTGTAGAACTGGCTCAGGATGTTTGCCTTGCCGGCGCCGAAATCGCGATCGCCACGCTCGGCGCCGAATTCACCCGCCGCCTCGAGCATCAGCTCGGTCAGGCTCGCGAACGTTTCCGTCGCCCAGACCTTGAGCAAGGAAACATCCGGCCCGAGCGTGCCGCCATCGCGGACGATTTGCGCGTACGTCGCATAAATGCTCTCGAGGTCCAGCGTATCGAGTTTCAGCCGGGTCAGCCGGTCGAGAAAACCGGGGTCTTCGAACAGGCCGCGCCCGGCGGCGATGCTTTCGAGCCGTTGCAGTGCGTACTGCGATTGTTTCGGGCTGCCGATAAAAATCCGCTCGAAACTCAACAGCGCTTTCGCAATCCGCCAGCCGTTGTTCATGTCGCCGACGATGTTCTCGGCCGGCACCCGGACGTCGTCAAAAAATACCTCGCAGAATTCCTCGTCGCCCGCGAGATTGCGAATCGGCCGGATCGTGATCCCCGGTGAGGTGACGTCGACGAGCAGGAAGCTGATCCCGGCTTGCTGCTTGACGGTTTTGTCCGTCCGTACGAGCAGAAAAATATGCGTCGCGTGCTGCGCCATCGTAGTCCAGGTTTTTTGTCCGTTGACGACGAACTCGTCGCCGTCGAGCACGGCTTCGCACTGCAGGCTCGCGAGGTCGGAGCCCGAATTCGGTTCCGAGTATCCCTGGCACCAGACGTTCTCGCCGGCGAGAATTTTCGGCAGGTAATAATCGCGTTGCGCCTGCGTGCCGTGCTGGATCAGCAGCGGTCCGATCATGACGATGCCCATGTCCGGCGCGCGCGCGATGCCCCAGCGTTCCTGTTCTTCCATGAACACGAGGACTTTCGACGGCGACAGCCCCATACCGCCGTATTCGATCGGCCAGCTCGGTGCGAGCCAGCCTTTCGCCGACAATTGCATGTACCACGGTTTGATTTCCGCCCAGTGCAGGCGTCGCGGCGGGTAGCGCAATTCCTCGGGATACTCCGCCTCGAACCAGGCGCGCACGATGTGACGGAAAGAGTCATCGTCGAGGGAGTTCCAGTCGCCGTCTTCCGGGGCGGCCGGCACGTCGCCTTCGAACCCGTCGTTCGACCCGCCCGTGGCGGAACGGCGCAACAGGGCACCGAGCGCGCGCAGATGCGTCGATTCGGCGCCGTGGCGGGCGCTCAGCACGAGCGCACGGTTCACATAGTGGCCGATATCGCATTCGTAGGTGAAGCCGATCGCGCCATGCATTTGTATCGCTTCGCGCGTGATCGTGCGCGCACCGATGTTCGCGCGGTAGATCGCGCGGGCCGCCAGCACCGATCGTTGCGCCGGATCGCCAGCTTCGAACCCCGCCAGTGCATCCGCGACGACGGCGGCGGTGAGCTTGTGTTGAATGAACATATCGACGGCGCGATGCTGCAGGGCCTGAAAGCTCCCGAGCGCGCGGCCGAATTGCTTGCGCGTGCGCAAATAGTCGAGCGTCGTCTCGAGCGTCTGCGACATGAGTCCGCACAGGTAGGCGGCACTGAGTACGAAGTCCGCATCAATTGCCCGGTCGAGTGCCGCATGCGCCTCGGCGCCGCGCGCGATCACCGCGTCCGTCGCGACCGCGACGTCGGTGAAGGTCACTTTGGCGTGGGTCGTATTGTCTGCAAGGTGGCGCGATTCGAGCGCTGTGCCCGACGCGTCGGCGGCAACGAGACACAGCAACAGTTCGCCGTTGTCATCGGCAGCGACGATGAAACTGTCGGCGGTACGGGCCAGCGGGAGGCAATCCGCGCTGCCCGCGAGCACGTAGCCATCGCCGTTGCGAGCGGCCCGTGGCAGGCCGCTGCTCGTGCCGCGCCGGTACGGCGCGGCGCAGACGACGGGCCGCCGCGCACCGCTGCCGATATCGCCAAGCAACCGGTCCCGGTTCGCCGATGCCGGGGCCGCCGTGAGCACGTTAACCGCGAATCCCGCGGTTTCGAGCATGGGCTCCGGCGCGACGACGCGACCCAGTTCTTCAGCAACGACGGCGGCCGCGGTGAGGTCGAGGCCGAGGCCGTCGCAGGCTTCCGGCACGAGGATCGCGGCCCACCCGAGTTCGACCATCTGCTGCCACACGGCGGCATCGAAATCCGCGTCCGTTTGCTTCAACGCCTTGAGGCGTGCCGGTGCTGCATCACGCGTGCAAAACGTAACCGCGCTGTCGCGCAGCATATTGTGTTCCGCTGTCGGGTCACCCGGGATCGCCTGCGCTGTTTCGCTCATGTGTACTCGGTCCTGGTAATTTTTTCGGGCCGAAAATTCTACCACGCGACCTGTCGGCCGAAGCCGGGAGTGAATCGAGCGCCGGGCCCGGGCGGCGACATCATCCGTGATGCCGAAACGTTGTTATCATCATCGGCCATTCGTCCCGGATGACCGCGTTGAAAGTAGAAACATTACTCCCGCTCGGCAAGGTCGATCCCGGCCTGCGCGAACCGGCTCAGCCGATCGACATCCATTCCATTTACGACGACGCGCAAACCGTCGAGGCGCTCGGCTACGACGCGCTCATGGTCGAGGAAACGAAGGTCGACCCGTATGTCGTGATGGCACTCGCCGCCCAGGCCACGACCCGGATCACGGTCGGTACCGCGGTCGCCATCGCGTTCGCCCGCAGCCCCACGGTGACGGCAATGGCGGCGTGGAATCTGCAGAAGCTGTCCGGTGGCCGCTTCGTACTCGGATTGGGTACGCAGGTTAAAGGCCACATCGAGCGGCGTTTCGGCCTCAAGTGGTCCGCGCCGGGTCCGTGGATGCGTGAGTACGTACAGGCAATCCGCGCGGTCTGGGACAGCTGGCAGCACGGTACGAAGCTTGATTTCAGTGGCGAACACTACCGCCTCGATTTGATCGTGCCGCTGTTCGACCCCGGTCCGATCGAACATCCCCGGATCCCGATCCATCTCGCGGCCGTGAACGAGTACCTGTGTCAGGTGGCGGGTGAAGTCGCCGACGGAGTGCGTCCACACCCGGTATGTACAGCCGATTACATCCGCGACGTCATGACCCCGGCACTGCGCCGCGGCGCGGAAATCGCGGGCCGCAGCGACGACGCTTACGCGATCAGTATCAAACCGCTGATCGCAACGGCCGCGGATGAGGCAACCCTGGCAAACCGCATTCGTGATGTGCGCGCCCGGGTGTCGTTTTATGCATCCACCCCGGCCTATCGCGCGGCGTTCGCCCACCACGGGCTCGGTGAACTCGCCGATGAGTTGAAGTTGTTGTCGAAGGCGCAACGCTGGGAGGAAATGCCGGAGCGGATCAGTGACGAGGTGTTACAGCGTTACGCCGTCGTCGGCTTGTACGACGAAATCGCCGACAAGCTTGTCGAGCGCTACGGGGGGCTCGTGACAAACGCGGAATTCAGCATCCCGGTCAACACCGCGGGCGACCGCGAGCGCCTCGGCGGGATGCTCGCGGCCCTGCGCGCCGAAACCGCCGGCGCGTAATCGGTCCCGGTTTGGCTGCTGCCGGACGCGCACACGCCAGGCCGGGCCGCCTTGCTTGTCTGCTCGCCGACGAGAGCGGGGGAAATCAGCGCCGATATTTCCTACAATTACCGGTGGCCGGCCCGGCAAACGGCGGGCCGTTCGCGTTTCGAATCCCGGGGAGGACAACGCTTGAGCTATAACAACGATGGCTTCAAGGCCGGCAAGCGGGGCGATTCCGTGTTCAGTACGAATGACACGCTGGGGTGGGCGGCGGGCAATGCCGCCCGGCAATTCGAGAAAAGCCTCGAAACCCCGCTGCAGGGCGAAGAACATCCGAACGCCATTGCGATCATTACCCTGCTACTCGCCACGGCACTTTTCATTGCCTTACTGCTGAACCATCACCTCGTACCCACGTTCATCACCGATCCGATCTGGCGCCTCGTTGCCGTTTGGCTCGGGTCGAGCGCCGCGATTTACTTTAGTCTGAAAGCGCTGCCCGCGTGGCTGAGCGGGAGCGTCATGGCACTTGTTCTCGGTGGCGCCGCGGGCTACGCGGGCTGGATCTATCTCGATCCGGTCTGGGCGACCGGGCTGAGTCTCGGCACCGGCGCGCTCATGTACCTGGTTTACAGCACGCTGGAGTGACGCAACAGAAGCCGGTCGGTGTGCGGCGACGATTCGGATGCCCGGCTCGGCGACGGGTTTGCCTGGCTCGCGGCAGCGGAAAGCCGCTTGATGTTGTTCGCAATAGCGCGATAAGGAACCCGCTGCGGCGGGTTTTTTTACGGTGCTGATGCAATCGCGAATGACCGTGTCGGGCCGTGCGCGCGGATTACGGTCGCCGCGCAGGCATGCCACCGGAAACGGCGTCATCGATCCTCCCCTCGCGCTGCATAATGACGGCCTCAACGGCAGCAGGCACAATCGGCGCTTCCGTCGACAATAACTGCGAGCTGACGAGAGCCTGCGATGAGTGACCTGATCCCGGTTCGCCGCGTTGATAAAGCGTTAGTTGCCGTCGCCAGGGATATCCGGGTGCTCACTCAGCTCGAGTGGGATCCGCGCCTGCACGATCGTTTTCTTGATGCCTGGCGACGCGGTGAGCCGCAATTGCCCGTCGTTAGCTACCGAAAGGTCGACTACACGAGCCCGTTATTCGCGCTCGATGCACTCGTCACCGAAGCGGACCGTCTCGACCACCCCCTGGGGCGTTTCCTCAGGCAAACCGCCGAGTCGTATCTGAACGTGGTGCGCATGCTGGACAACATCAACACGCCCGCAATGTCGGCGCTGTCGAAATCAATTTACGGATCGCCGAATGACCCGATCACCGGGGGCCAGGGCACCTCCAGCCTCGATGCGGCGAAATACTTTCTCAGCGTTGCCGGCGAGTTCTATCACGCACATCAATCTCTGGAGTCCGATTTCTGCTTGTCGGCGCAATCGGTCGCCGCTGTAATCAAAACCGGCCTCGCGGAAGTTTTTCCAGACGGCGTAATCCAGGTTCAGATCGATAAAACGCTGGCCGCGAAAGCGGCGGCTGGTGCTACCCGCATCCGATTGCGTGACGCCACATGCTATTCAGAATACGACCATCAGCAGTTACTGCAACACGAGGCATTCGTCCACTCCCTGACTGCGTTGAACGGCCGACGTCAGCCGAATCTGTCGACGCTGGGTATCGGTGCGCCACGGACCACGGCGGCGCAGGAAGGCCTGGCAACGTTCGCGGAACTTGTAACCGGTGCGATAGATATTGCGCGCCTCGAGCGTATCGCTATGCGGATCGTCGCGATCGATATGGCGCTCGGCGGGGCCGATTTTATCGAGATATTCAAATATTTCATGAGCGCGGGGCAACCGGAATCGGAAAGCTACAATTCCACGGTGCGCGTATTTCGCGGTGCACCGCTCGGCGGCGGCCACGCGTTCACGAAAGACTCCGTGTATCTGCGCGGGCTGCTCGAGGTGCATACGTTTTTTCGCTGGGCACTAAAGGAACAGAAACTCACGCTCGCCCAGCATTTTTTCGCCGGCCGCATGACACTCGCCGACGTAGTCCGTTACGAAGAGTTTTTTCTTGACGGCACGCTCGCCCCGGCGGCTTACTTGCCGCCGTGGATGACGCGCACGACGGGTCTTGCCGGCTATCTCTCGTTCGCGGTGTTTGCGAACAACATCGACCTCTCGAGTCTGTACGCCGACCACGAGTTTCACGCGCTGGGCTAAATCCGGACAGACAAGGAACTGCATGCCGGAATTTGCGGTGGGTTCGCGTTACGTGAAACAGGCCGTGCGCGGCATCGACATCGTGGCAGGCTAGCGGGCGCCGCCGCGGGCGCGTCGCGCACGCGGAATTTCGTCCACCGGGCAAAACTCCGCGCGCGGTAAGCCCTGATCTAGACGCCGTCGGCCACGAGATGTCGCGCGAGGTCACGCAGCAGGGCGGCCCCGTCACCTTCCCACGCAGCCCCGTGCATGCAGGCGAGGATCCGCGGCTCGGTGGCGGCCAGTTTATCCGCGAGTTCTCCGGCGTGACGGGTATGTGAAAAATAATCCATCGCGTGCCGCATCGCCTCGCTGCTGGCGAGGATATCCTCACCGGTCAATGCCGGATGCTCATGCCCTCCCTGGGTGAACAGATCGCCGCAAAACAGGGTCCCGGTGGTCTTTTCGAACAGGTGTCCGCATTCCCAGCCGTGCGGAAAATGCGGAGTGTCCGTCCAGCGGACGACGTGCTCGCCGAGCGTCAACTCTTCGCCATCGGCAAGCGCCCGCGCCGGTCGCAGCGCGATGTCGTCGATGCTGACCATTTTCGCGATTTGCCCGCACAACGGCTCGGCTTCCGGCGCTCGCTCGAGGAACGCATTGAGCGATCCGCATTCGTCGGCTTCGTAATGCGAGAAGCTGACGTAGCGCAGCGAACGCACGGGTATCACGGCTTCGATGGACTGCTCGACGAGCGCGAACAGCTTGCTCGGCCCGGTATGGTAGAGCAGCGGTGCGTCGTCCACGATGAGGTACTGATTGAACGTAAAGCCCCCTGGCATCGCTTCCGGTGGTATCGGTGTACTGATGCGATAGATGCCTTTCGCAATCTCGTCGATCGTCGTCCCGGTTTCCTCGTTCGTAATCATCGCTACGGTCCTGTGTAAGGCGCGCGTTGGAATCGCTTTTCTCCTTGCGCCAACGAGCGCGGGAATTCCGACGCTCAATCCTGAGCGTCGGCCATCCAGCGGTAGGCGAGATCCGCGGCAACCGCGATATCGGCGCGCTTGCCCAGGACCCCGGCGACGTACTCCTTGCATGCGTCGACGTCGGTGTGATCGAAATCTGCTTCGACGTACGTGATCAATTCGTGTGGATCGCAACGGAAGGCATAGAACAGAAACGGGTCGCCGTCAAACAGGAATATCGCGACCCCGTCGGTTACGACGTAGTGAAAGAACGGTTCGCCGACATGGGAGTCCGTTTCGAGGTCGTAGGACAGTGACGCTTCGCGGTAGGCGTGTGCTTCGGCGGCAAGGTGGCGTGGCGCGACGATCGTGCAACCGTGGTGATCGAGCAATTCCTGGAGAACCCGGTTCAGCTCGGCGACGTCGGTGATTATCTCCACGGGTAAACGGTCGTCGTGAACGGGGTTGTGCCCGGGTGGATCAATCAACCCGCACCGCCGCGAATCGCGGTGCGTCGCCGCTGAACGCCTCGCGGCACCGCGAGCAATGGCGGCGGCGCGAGGCGATCAGTTCGCCGTCAAGCCCGTGGCGGACCGCGCCGCAGAAACATGCTCCGACGTACACGGTAGCGCGACTTCGGGCGCGCCTAACCGAGCGCCTTGAACACGGCATCGAGGCTGTCTTTCGCGTCGCCGAACAGCATCTGCGTGTTCTCGCGGAAAAACAGCGGATTGTCGACCCCGGCATAGCCGGTGGCCATACTGCGCTTCAGCACGATCGCCGTTTTCGCCTTCCAGACTTCCAGCACCGGCATGCCGGCGATCGGGCTGTTCGGCTCTTCCTGCGCAGACGGATTCACGATGTCGTTCGCGCCGATCACGATGGCGACGTCCGTATTCGGGAAATCGTCGTTGATTTCGTCCATTTCCATGACGATGTCGTAAGGCACGCGCGCTTCGGCGAGCAAGACGTTCATGTGACCGGGCATACGGCCGGCCACCGGGTGGATCGCAAACTCCACTTTCTTGCCTTTCGCGCGCAATACGTTCGTCAGTTCCGAGACGATGTTCTGGGCATGCGCGACGGCCATGCCGTAGCCCGGCACGATAATGATGCTGTCGGCGTCGCGCAGCAGCTCGGCGGTTTCTTCCGGCGAAATCGGCACGGCTTCGCCTTCAAACGTCGTGACGCTGCCGCCGCCCGTACCGAAGCCGCCGGCGATGACACTGACGAAGTTCCGGTTCATCGCCCGGCACATGATGTAGCTCAGGATCGCGCCGCTCGACCCGACGAGCGCGCCGGTCACGATCAGGAGATCGTTCGACAGCATGAAGCCGGTCGCGGCCGCGGCCCAGCCCGAATAGCTGTTCAGCATCGACACGACCACGGGCATATCCGCGCCACCGATCGCCATGACCATGTGCACACCGAACGCAAACGCGATCAGGGTCATGATAATCAGTGCCCATACGGCGGCACCCGACGACGGATTACCGACGAATTTCGCGCCGAGCCAGAAACACGCGATCGCGATACCGAGGTTCAGCAGGTGGCGCGCCGGCAGCAACACGGGTTTGCCATCGATCAGCCCGCGCAACTTGCCGAACGCGATGACGGAACCGGTGAACGTGACCGCGCCGATCAGGATCCCGAGATAAATCTCGACTTCGTGGATCGTCCGCTCTACGCCGTAGAACTCGTGGCTGTGATCGAGAAACGTGGCGTAGCCGATGAGCACGGCCGCGAGCCCGACGAAGCTGTGCAGGATGGCGACGAGTTCGGGCATCTCCGTCATCTGCACGCGCGACGCGACGATCGTGCCGGCGGCGCCGCCGGCGAGCATCATGATGAACAGTACGATGTAGGAGCTGACCTGGTTCGACCAAATCGTCGCGATGATGGCGATCGCCATGCCGGCGATACCGTAGAGATTGCCGCGCCGTGAGGTTTCCTGGTTGCTGAGCCCGCCAAGACTCAGGATGAACAGGATCGTGGCGGCGATATAAGCAGCGGTAAGAGTTCCTGAAGCCATGCTGATGCCTTATTTCTGAAACATGCGCAGCATGCGCTGCGTAACGAGAAAACCGCCGGCGATGTTCACCGAGGCAATGAGGATCGCGATCCCTGCGAGCGTGGTGATCAGAAACGAATCCGTCGAGATCTGCAGCAGTGCGCCGAGCACGATGATGCCGCTGATTGCGTTCGTGACGCTCATCAGCGGCGTGTGCAGGGCCGGGGTGACGTTCCAGATCACCTGGTAGCCGACGAAGCACGCGAGTACGAACACGGTGAAATGCGACATGAATTGCGCCGGCGCGACCCCGCCGAGCGCCCACAGCGCGAGGCCGCCGACGATGAGAAACGCCAGCGATCCAAAGCCCTTGCCGCGGGACTCGCTCGCCGCGGGTGCGGGCGCGGGCGCCGCCGCGGGTTTCGGGGGCGCGACCGACAGCTTCGGCGCCGGCGGTGGCCACGTGATCTCGCCGGCCTTGATCACCGTCGTGCCGCGGATCACCTCGTCGTCCATGTTCACGTCGATGATCCCGTTCTTCTCCGGGGTCAGTTCCGTGAGCAGATGGCGCAGGTTCGTTCCGTACAGCTGGCTCGACTGCGCCGCCAGCCGGCTCGGCAGATCGGCGTAACCGATGATCCTGACCCCGTGGCGGGTCACGATTTCACCCGGTTCCGTCAGTTCACAGTTGCCGCCCTGTTCCGCGGCCATATCGACGATAACGCTGCCGTCACGCATGATTTCGACCATGTCGGCGAGGATCAGCTTCGGTGCCGGCTTGCCCGGGATCAGCGCGGTCGTAATGATGATATCGACTTCGGCCGCCTGCTCGCGAAACAGCGCCATCTCCGCTTCGATGAACGCCGGGCTCATTTCCTTCGCATAGCCGCCGGTACCGCTGCCCTCTTCCTCGAAATCGAGTTCGAGGAATTCCGCGCCCATGCTCTCGACCTGCTCTTTCACTTCGGGGCGGGTATCGAATGCGCGCACGATAGCGCCGAGACTCATCGCGGTACCGATCGCGGCGAGGCCCGCGACTCCGGCGCCGATCACCATGACTTTCGCCGGGGGTACTTTGCCGGCGGCGGTAATCTGGCCGGTAAAGAAGCGGCCGAAATTGTTCGCCGCCTCGATTACCGCACGGTAGCCGCCGATGTTCGCCATCGAACTGAGCGCGTCGAGTTTCTGCGCGCGTGAAATTCTCGGCACGCTGTCCATCGCCAGCACGGTGATGTTTTTCGCCGCGAGCCGATCCATGAGTTCCGCGTTCTGCGCCGGCCAGATGAACGAAATGAGGGTTTGACCTTCGTGCAGCAGATCCGCTTCGTGCTGGTTCAGCTGCGGATGAAGTTCCGGTGCGCGTACCTTCATCACGATATCGGCGTCGCGCCACAGGGATTCGCTGTCGGGCACGATCGTTGCGCCGGCCGCCTCGAAGCTTTTGTCGGAGAAACTCGCGGCATCGCCCGCCTGTGTTTCGACGCTGATCTGAAAACCGAGTGCAATGAGTTTCTCGACGACTTCCGGGGTGGTCGCAACCCGGCGTTCGTTCGGATGCACCTCACGGGGTACTGCAATTCTCATGTCATAACTCCTGGTCCGCTCGCTGGGCGGCGCACCCGGGCCGGTTTCCGGCGCGGGTCTGACGTAGTCGGATTAGTTGGCTTTCCGGCCGCACGATGCGCAGCGCGCGATTGTTCGGGTCGCGTCGCCGCGCGCCGGCTTCTGGCGTCCGGCGCGGGGCGCGAAAAGTATTCGCCCGGCAGCCCGACGGAGATCCTCCACGAGCCGCGATTAGAGCTGGTTAGTGTAGCGAAAGCGCCGGGTGAAGTCAGGTTTCCGGTCGCGCCGCCGGGGCTCACGGGGTGAACGCTTCGCCGTCGAATCTGTCGATCGTGGTGAACGATTCGACGGGGTCGCGCTTCAGCTTCGTCAGCTGCTTTACAGGCTTGCCGAGCGGCAGCATGGCGGCGACCGCGTAGTGCGACGGCAGCCCGAGGATCGCCTGGGCTTGCGGCTCATCATGCGCGAGAAACGTCGTGAGCACGCCGCCGAAACCCTCGTTACGCGCAGCGAGCAGAATGTTCCAGGCAAACGGGTAGATCGACGCCCCCGGGATCACGCCGATCCGCTCGAGCGATTGATCGAACGCGGTGACGACGGTCAGGTCGAGCGCGACCACGAGCACCACCGGCACTTTCGCATAATCGTCCAACTGTTCGAGCAGGGGATAACCGAGCTCGGTCGTTGCCGCCGCGGCCGGGTCGACCTTGCTCGGGACGATCGGATTGAACGGCGTTTCACCGGCTCCGGCTTGCGCGCGGTAGTAGCGGAATACGGGGATACACAGGTCCGCGAGCTGGCGGCGAATGTCGCGATTCCGGATCACCATGACGCGCCAGCCCTGGCGGTTGCCGCCGCTCGGCGCGAAGCGCGCGTGGTCGAGGATGCGGTAGAGCGTTGCGTCGGGGATCGGTTCGTCGGTGAATGCGCGCGCGGAAAACGTCGTGCGCATGACGTCGTTCAATTCCATCGTGGGGCTCCTTCGTATTCGTTTGCGGTCGCTCGTGGCCCTGTGATCGGGGCGCTTTGCGCATGCGCGGGCCCGTAATGAACGCTGGCGGCGGCGGCCCCGCACGGATGAATCGCGCTTGCGCCAGTGTAGCAAACGTTGGCGCAAGGCGGTCGCCGGTCGGCGTCCCCGGTACTTCCGTGCAACAATAGGCTGCCACCTGATTCGGAGTCCGGATCCGTGACCGAGACTTATCGCTTGCCGCCGACCCCGCGCCGCTTTTACCAGTGGCGCCGGTTCAATCGTTCGCCGCCGCAGTTCATGCACGAACTGCTGCAGCAATACGGCGATGTTGTGCGCTGGCGCGGCACATTCGATGTCTATCTCGTGAATCATCCCGACTACGCGCGGCGCGTGTTGTCGCAGTCCTACGAGCACTTTTCGAAACACGTGATCGACTACCGCGTGCTCGCGCAAATCATGGGCAAGGGCCTCGTGACGAACGATGGCCCCGACTGGGTGAAACAACGCAAACTGATGCAGCCGATGTTCGCGAACCGGGTCGTGAACCGCTTCGATCAGCCGATCAACCGCCTCACCGGCGCGATGCTCGCCGAATGGGATGCTGCCGGTTCAAATCCGGTGTGGGTGGACCGCGACATGGGCCGTCTCGCATTCCGCATCGTTGGCGCGACCCTGTTCGGCAGCGACATCGACGCGCACGCCGAGGAAGTCGCGGACATCCTCGAGGTCGTCAACCTGCAGACCCAGGAAATCCGCGCATTGATGACCCTGTTCCCGTGGATCCCCACGCCGTACAACCTGCGCTGGAAAAAGGCCCGCCGTCGCCTCGACGAGATCGTCTACGGCATGATCGCGGCGCGCCGACGCGACGGGGCGGGCGACAACGACATCCTCGACCGCCTGCTCGCGGCGCGCGACGACGACACCGGCGCCGGCATGGACGAAGTGCAGATGCGCGACGAGGTCGTGACCCTGATGCTCGCCGGCCATGAGACGTCCGCGACCGCGCTCGGCTGGACACTGTACCTGCTGGCCACGCATCCCGACATCGCCGCACGCCTCGCGGACGAACTCGACGCCGTGCTGCACGGCGCACCGGCCACGAGCGGTGATCTCGCGGCGATCCCTTACCTGAAACAGGTCGTTCAGGAGTCGATGCGGATTTATCCGCCGGTGTGGGCGATCGCGCGCCGTTCCCACGACGACGAGCATTTCGGCGACTACGATGTACCGGCCGGGTCCTACGTCGGCGTGGTGCCGTATGCGCTGCACCGGCACCCCGAGTTCTGGCCGGACCCGGAACGCTTCGACCCCGATCGCTTCGCGCCGAAACGCGCCGCGAGCCGTCATTCCTACTGCTACCTGCCGTTCGCGGCGGGCCCGCGCGCCTGCATCGGTCTCGGTATGGCGATGCTCGAAATCCAGCTCGTGCTCGCGCAGGTCGTGCAGCGTTATAGCGTACGGCCACTGCCGGGTCACCCGATCGAGACGCTGCCGAAAGTGACCCTGAAACAGCGCTTTGGCATGCCATTGCTGCTGAGTCGCCGCTAGCCTCGCACGCTGCCGGCGAACTTCCGCGCGCGCACGCGTTCGAATAACTGTGGTGACGCGGCACAGGGAGCGGCGAATGAAACGATCGAGGATACGGGCAGGCGCTACGCTGGCGACGTTCGGCGTGTTGCTCGTGCTCACTTGCGACGCGTTTGCGAACAGCGCGCGTCCGCTCGTCGTCAATGAAATACTCGAACCCGTCAGCGGCGCAAGTTCGACGATCGATTTGTATATGTCGCGCCTCGGTACGTATTACGCCGAGCTTTACCTCGAACGCGATGGCGTATCCGCCGCGCCCCCGGTGGCGGTCAGTACGGGTGTGAAATTCACGTTTCTGCGCGGCGAGGAAGTTCTGTTCGAGCGTGATGTCGTGGCCGCGTTCGACCCGGGACAGCCGGCGACGACGCTGCTGTTGCTCGACATTCCGCGTGATTTGCCCCAGCGCAAGGCGCTCGCCATGAACGTGACCGTGCACGATGTCGACCCGATGCTCGGGGAGACGGCCGCGAACCTGCGCCTGCAGCTGACCCGCAAAGTGCAGTTGTCACCGTTGCGCCGGTAATCTCCCCGACCCGCCTCGCGTTCACACGAGTTTCGGGTTGCCCCCGGAACCGCCGTCCACCGTGATCACCGAACCGGTGGCATACGACGACGCGTCACTCGCGAGATACAACGCGGCGCCGGCGATTTCTTCCGGTGCGCCGCCGCGTTTCAGCGGGATCGCCTCGTCGGCGATTTGCTGAAAGCGCTCCATGTCCCAGGCTTTTGAAATGTCGGTAAGAAACGGCCCGGCCATGATCGCGTTCACGCGTACCTTCGGCGCATAAGCGTGTGCAAACGAACGCGTAATCGCATTCAAACCGGCTTTCGCCGCACCGTACGGCTCGGACCCCGGGCTCGGGGTGACCGCGGCGGTACTCGAAATATTGATGATGCTGCCGCCGTCACCGGCCGCCATGCGCTTGCCGACGAGCGCGCTGAGCCGGAACGGCCCTTTCAGGTTTACGCCGATCACCTTGTCGAACAATTCCTCGGAGATCGCATCGAGCGATTCGTACAGTGGCGACATACCGGCGTTGTTCACGAGTATATCGAGGCGTCCGAAGTGTCCGTACGTCGCCTCGACGAGCGGTTCGAGTGCGTCCCATTTACCGACATGACACGCATACGGTAACGCCCGCCGCCCGAGCGCCTCGACTTCCTTCGCCGTGCTTTCGCACTGTTCGAGTTTGCGGCTGGCGATGACGACGTCCGCGCCGTGGGCGGCGAACGTGAGCGCCATCTGGCGCCCGAGTCCGCGGCTGCCGCCGGTGATCAGCGCGACCCGCCCGCTGAGGTCGAAGCTGGGTTCGGGCATCAGCTCTTGCCGCTCCAGGCTTCATAGCCGCCGGCCAGTGACTTTACGTTCGTATAGCCGAGTTCCTGCAGGGTCTGTGCCGCGAGCGCGGAACGACCGCCGGTTTTGCAATAGACGATGAACGGGGCGGATTTGTCCTTCAGTTCGTCTTCCGATTCCGCTTTCCATTCGAGTACGCCGCGCGGTACGCACACGGCGCCTTCGATCGTGCCGTCCTTCCATTCCGGCGGTTCGCGCACATCGACGAACCGGGCCGCGCCCGGCGGCAGTTTTTTCGCGTCTTCGAGACTGATTTCCGTGATGACGGCTTTCGCCGCGCCGACGAGATCGGCAGCTGTTTTTGCCATGCCAGTTCCTCCGATTTTCCTGTCGAGCTTAGCGAGGCAGCCCGCACAATGCCAGTGTCCCCGGAGCGTTCGCTGACTCAGTGCACGCGCACGAGCATTGCCGCGACCGCGGGCGCCGGTGGTACGTCGCGGTAACGGACCTCGGCGACGACGGAGAAATGACCCGCGAGCCGCGCACGCGGATAAAAATGCGCCGGAAAGCCGAACGCCTCGCTCGTCGAGTTCAACAACAGCGCGTAGGGACATTGCCGCATCGATTGCTCAAACTCGCGCGCGCCGGCTGCGGGGCGCGCGGGAAACACGCCCGGCCGGCGGGTCAGCAGCATCACCGTTTGCGGATACACCGAGGTGATGCACGCGCCGGCTTCGACCCGGTTTCCCAACGCCACGATCGCGGCGGTCATTTCGCGCACGATATCGGCTTCCGTGCGCGCGACCGCGTCGTCCGCCCGGCGGTGCCAGGTTTCCGTGCGGACATCGTCGTGATACGTGCCGCCGCTGAAGCGCGCCACCGTGCCCGTAATGACGCCGCCACTCGGCACGATCAGCGCGGCCGCGAGCACGAGCGGCACGACCGCGACCGCCGCGCGCAGGCGTATCCCGTGAACCCCGCGCGCGAGCGCGAGTGCCGCGACGAGCGCATGCAATCCGATGACCGGCATGACCACGAACAGGAAGCGGCCGGCATGCTCGCCATGCGGCCAGACGAGGATCAGCGCGCCGTAGGCCGCGAGATACATCGCGTCGAAGCGCAATTCGGCAGCGCGCCTGAGGAAACCCGCGAACGCGAAAGCGAGCAACACGCCGAGCAGCACGCCGGCGACGGGGTTGCCGAGGATATCGAGATTCTCGAGGCCGTGATCCCACAGGGCGAGAAGATTCGCCGGTATCTCGCCGAGTAATGCCGGTACGGTCTCGTGCAGGGGGAAGCGGACCACCGTCAGCACGTAACTGCTGTCGTAGTCACGCAGCCACTTGATGGCAGCCCATACGAGCGTCGGCAGCAACGCGAGAAACGGCGCCGCGCGGTGCTGCCGGCCACCCGTGCGCAACCACCAATGGAGGATGAACGCGGCGATCGCGGTGATCCCGACCGTGCGCACGATGCCGGCAAGACCCAGCGCAATCGCGGCGCTGTACCACGCGGATCGGCGTGGCGGATTCGGTGCGAGCGCGACCATCGCCATCAGGGTGAGCAGCAGGTACAACGGCTCGCTGAAGATGTCCATCGCGCTGAACAGGGTGACGGGTGTGAGTACGAACACGATTGCCGCAGCGCAGGCGAACAACAGGGGCACGCGCTCACGCCACCACCACACGACGATGACCCCGGCACAGGCGCTGAGCGTGAGCGCGCCGATCGCATGCGTCCAGCGCGCGGCCTCGGCGCCGCCGCCGAACGCGGCGAGGAACAGGGGGTACAGTGGTGGAAACGGATAGCGCCCGAACAGGAACGTCAGCCAGTCGAACGTTGCGCCGTCGGCGCGAAACGCATCGGCGAGCAGCAGATAGACCGCCGAATCCGAGAACAGGCCCGTGAAGCCGGACTTCGCCGCGACGAAACACAGTAATGACGCGGCCAGCACGCTGCACCCGGCCGCGCCCGCGAACGCCGTGGGGCCGCCGTGTGATCGCTTGTCGTCAGAAGTCACCATGGCGGAGGATTCGTCACCGTGTTCGCGCAGGTCTCAGTGTAACAACCGGGGTAACAACCGGGCGGTCCGTGGTTGCCGAGCCGACGGTGGCCCAGTAGCATCGCCCGGCACACGAGTGCTGTGAAACGGGTGGGACGAACCAATGACGCTGAACGATCTTCTGAACCGTGGCAACCCCGACGATGCGGCAATCGGTGCGACCGATGGTGCGGCACCGCTCACTTACGCGGCGCTCGTGGCGCTGTGCGGTGACGTCGCGGCGGGACTGAACGCGCACGGGATCGGCGCGAACGATCGGGTCGCCATCGTATTGCCGAACGGACCGGCCATGGCGACGTGCTTTTGTGCCGTTGCCGCCGCGGCAACCGCGGCGCCGCTGAACCCTGCCTACAAGGAAGCGGAATTCGAGTTTTATCTGAGCGATCTGAAAGCGAGCGCGATGATCGTGGCGGCGGGGGTCGAGACGCCGGCGCTTGCCGCGGCGGCGCGCCTCGGCGTGCCGATCATCGAACTCGAGGAACGCGACGACGAGGCCGGCAGTTTCACGCTCGACCTGCACGCGCTCCCGGCGGCCGCGATCGATCGGCCGGCCGGTGCCGACGACGTTGCGCTCGTACTGCACACCTCGGGGACGACGTCGCGACCGAAAATCGTGCCGCTGACGCAGGCCAATCTGTGCGCCTCGGCAGCGCACATCAGCGCCACGCTCGCGCTCGCGCCGGGCGATCATTGTCTCAACGTAATGCCGCTGTTCCATATTCACGGTCTTATCGCCGCCGTGCTGTCCTCGCTGTATGCCGGCGCGCGCGTGTCGTGTTCACCCGGTTTCAACGCGATGCGCGTATTCAGCTGGATGTCCGCGCTCGACCCGACGTGGTACACGGCGGTGCCGACGATGCATCAGGCGATCCTCGAGCGCGCCGAACGCAACGCCGCCACGGTCGAGGCCCTGCGCCTGCGCTTCATCCGTTCATCGTCGTCGTCGCTGCCACCGCAGGTGATGGCGCAGCTCGAACAAACGTTCGGCTGCCCCGTGATCGAGGCCTACGGAATGACCGAGGCGGCCCACCAGATGACCTCGAACCAGCTCCCGCCGGGTCTGCACAAACCGGGTTCCGTCGGTGCGCCGGCCGGGCCCGAGGTGCGGCTCATGGATGCCGACGGCGCGTTCGTCGCCGCCGGCGGTGAGGGTGAAATCGTGATCCGCGGACCGAACGTCACCCGTGGTTACGAAGCAAACGAGGCGGCTAACGCGAGTGCATTCGCCGCCGATCCCGATGGCGGCGACGACTGGTTCCGCACCGGCGACCAGGGGATTTTCGATGCCGACGGTTTTCTCTCGATAAGTGGCCGGCTGAAGGAAATCATCAACCGCGGTGGCGAGAAGATCGCGCCGCGTGAAGTCGACGATGTACTCATGGACCACGAGGCGGTCGCGCAGGTCGTGACGTTCGCGGTGCCGCACGGCAAGCTCGGCGAGGACGTCGCGGCGGCGGTCGTGTTGCGCGCGGGCGCGAGCGTCGGGGAACGTGAACTGCGTGATTTCGCCGCCACCCGGCTCGCGGCATTCAAGGTGCCGCGCTCGATCGTGTTTCTCGATGAAATTCCGAAAGGCAGCACCGGCAAGCTGCAGCGCATCGGTCTCGCCGAAAAGCTCGGTCTCGCATGAGCGAACACAATCCCGCCGGACACACTGCGCCTGCCGGAGGCGTACGGTGAAAGTGTGCGTATTCGGTGCCGGCGCGATCGGCGGTTTCATCGGCGCGCGCCTCGCGCTGGCCGGCAACGAGGTCTCGCTCGTCGCGCGCGGACCCCATCTCGAGGCGATACGCGCGCACGGTCTCACCCTGAAAAGTGGCGACGAGGAAACCACGGTGCGGGTTGCGGCGAGCGACAATGCGGCCGAACTCGGCGTGCACGAATTCGTCATCGTCGCGCTGAAAGCGCATTCCGTGCCCGCCGTCGTCGGCGACATCAAACAGCTGTGCGATGACGACACGGCCATCGTCACGGCCGTCAACGGTGTGCCATGGTGGTATTTCCATGGTCTCGGCGGCGCCTACGAGGGACACCGGATCGCGAGCGTCGATCCGGACGGTCGCCAGTGGCGTGAACTCGGACCCGAGCGTGCGATCGGTTGTGTCGTCTATCCGGCGTGCGAAGTGCCCGCCCCCGGCGTGATCGAACATATCGACGGCGAGCGTTTCACGCTCGGCGAACCTGATGGCGCGAAGACGGAACGCGTGCAGCGTTTGTCGGCGGCACTGCGCGAAGCGAACCTGAAAGCGCCGGTAAAAAGCCGTATTCGCGACGAGATCTGGGTGAAGCTGTGGGGCAACGTCGCGTTCAATCCGCTCAGTGCACTGACCGGCGCGACGCTCGAAGGCCTGTGCGCGAACGACGACACGCGCGCGCTCGCACGCGCGATCATGCTTGAAGCGCAGCAGATCGGCGAAGCACTCGGCGCGCGCTTCGCGGTTGATGTCGACCAGCGGATTGCCGGCGCCGCCGCGGTCGGCGCGCACAAGACTTCGATGCTGCAGGATCTCGAACGCGGACGCGCGATGGAAATCGACGCGGTCGTCACCGCGGTGCAGGAACTCGGCGTGCTCACGGGTATCGCCACGCCAACGCTCGACATCGTGCTCGCACTCGTCAAGGCACGCGCCCGGGAAGCCGGCTGTTACTAGAAGCGGTGTCAAAAATAGAGGGTGTCGCGCCGGGAGTCATTTTTACGCAATCCAGGGCACGAAGAGCGTAGTTTAGCCGGGCTAAATGAGCGACGAGTAACGCCGGAGTGCGCAAGAATGGCCCCGGCCCGAAGGGTTACACCCTGAAATCGGCGCTGACGGCGTTGCCGTGCCTGGAAATGGAACCACCATTCCCTGCGCACGGCGCCTTGTCATCACCGATTTCAGGGTACAACGCGACACCCTCTATTTTTGACACCGCTTCTCGGGATGACACATTCGGCAACGCTGAAACGTTCTTCCGACCCCACTTTTTTTCTTCGTCGTTTATACTGCCGCGCGTTGTTTTGTCGCGCGGGCGTTTCGTGTCGGCAGTTTTCGGCGCTGCTTCTCAGCCTGTTGAAGCGGCCGCAAGTTATTTAACCGGCGCAGGCCGGTTGTGAGGTTGTCGAGTTTGTCCGACCCAGTTTTCGTTCCCGGTCAGCGCTGGGTCAGCAATACCGAATCGGAACTGGGTCTCGGGATCGTCGTCGAGAACGAGAACCGGCGTGTCACACTCAGTTTCCCCGCCGCCGGTGAACGCCGTGTCTACGCCACCGACAATGCCCCGCTGAGCCGGGTGATCTACGACGTTGGCGAGACCATCACGGATGATGAAGGCCTCACGATCAAGGTCCAGCAGCGCCACGACAACAAGGGCTGCATTATTTACGGCGGCGCCACCGCGGACGGTGAGCCCGCGATCATCGCGGAGCTGAACCTCGACAGTTTCGTCCAGTTCAGCCGCCCGCTCGATCGCCTGTTTGCCGGTCAGATCGACAAGAACAACAGTTTCATCCTGCGTACGGAAACGCTCGCGCATCAGCACCGGCACGCGCGTTCGTCCGCTTACGGCCTGCTCGGCCCGCGCGTGCAACTGCTGCCCCACCAGTTCTATATCGCCCAGCAAGTGGCCGCCCGCTACCATCCGCGCGTGCTGCTCGCCGACGAAGTGGGTCTCGGCAAGACGATCGAGGCCGGCCTCATCGTGCACCAGCAGTTGCTGTGCGGACGCGCGAAGCGTGTTTTGATCATCGTGCCCGACAGTCTCGTGCACCAGTGGCTCGTCGAGATGCTGCGACGTTTCAATCTGCATTTCACGATCCTCGACGAGGAAACGTGCGTGGCGATCGAGACCGGCGGCGACGAGGACGCGGACGCGGAGGAAACAAGCGACGGCGAGGCGGAAAACCCGTTCGACAGCGCGCAACTCGTGCTCGCGGGGCTGTCCCTGCTCGTCGACGAGCCGGCACGTCGCGACCAGGCGCTCGCCGCGAGCTGGGACCTGATGGTCGTCGATGAAGCGCATCACCTGAGCTGGCACGAGGATGCCGTGAGCCCGGCCTACGCCGCGGTCGAGGCACTCGCGCGCGCGGCCGCCGGCCTCATCCTGATCACCGCAACCCCGGAGCAACTCGGGCTCGAAGGACATTTTGCCCGCCTGCGCCTGCTCGACCCCGACCGTTACCACGACCTCGCGGAATTCCGCGCCGAGGAACAACGCTATCGTCCCGTGGCCGAACTGATCACGGCGCTGCGTGATGCAGACCCGGCCACCGATTTCACGGTCGACGACAGCCTGCCGCGGCGACTCGCGGAATTTCTCGATCCCGCGACGATTGCGGCGCTCGTCGCGGCGCCCCCGGCTGACCGCAGCGGGTTGATCGACGAGGTGACCCGCAACCTGCTCGACCGCCACGGCACCGGTCGCGTGTTGTATCGTAACTGCCGCGACACGGTCGCCGGCTTTCCCGCACGTGAGTTGCACGCTTACCGGCTCACGCCGTCGGCGGCCTACAGCGCGGCGGCGGCCACGGCCCCGCTCGAACTGCGCCTGTTGCCGGAAACCCTGCTCGGCGATACGTGGATCGCGACCGATCCGCGCGTCGCCTGGCTCGCGGACTGGCTGGCCGCGCACCGCGGCGAGAAAGTGCTCGTGATCTGCGCCCGCGCGGCCACGGCGATCGCGCTCGAAGAGCATTTGCGCGTACGCTGCGGCATCCGCTCGGCCGTGTTCCATGAAGGTCTCGGACTCGTGCAGCGCGACCGCGCGGCGGCCTATTTCGCCGACGAACAGGAAAATGCCGAAGCCCTGATCTGCTCGGAGATCGGCAGCGAGGGGCGGAACTTCCAGTTTGCTCATCACCTCGTGCTGTTCGATCTGCCGCTGAATCCGGACTTGCTGGAACAGCGGATTGGCCGCCTCGACCGCATCGGACAGCGGCACACCGTACAGATCCACATCCCGGTGCTCGACAATACCGCGACCGCCGTGCTGCTGCGCTGGTTCCACGAAGGCCTCGATGCCTTCGAGTCCGTGTTTCCGGCCGGGCGCATTCTGTTCGATGAATTCGAGCCGTCGCTGCGCGCGTGTCTCGCCGCGCCGACGGATACGCCGGCGATCGACGAACTGATTGCCGCGACGCAGGCGCATGCCCGGGCAACGCGTGCAGCGCTGAGCCGGGGTCGCGACCGCCTGCTCGAACTGAATTCCTACGACGATGCCCAGGCGACGTCCGTTATCGAGGCGCTCAGCGAAGCGGCGCGTAAACTCGAACTCGCCGATTACATGGAAGGCGTGTTCGATTTCTTCGGCGTCGATCAACAGCCGCACGGACCGCTCAGCGTCGTCGTGCATCCGAGCGACCAGATGCTGTGCCACAGTTTTCCCGGCTTACCCGAGGGCGGGATCACGGGCACCTACGACCGCATCGAGGCGCTGACCCACGAGGACATGCACTTCCTCACGTGGGAACACCCGATGGTCACCGGTGCCATGGACATGATGCTGTCCGGGGAATTCGGTAACGCAACGCTGTGCACGTTGAAAGCGCCATTTCTGAAACCGGGTACGCTGCTGCTCGAAGCCATCTTCGTCGTCAGCTGTCCCGGGCCCCGACACCTGCAGCTGTCGCGCTATCTGCCGCAGGCGAGCCTGCGGATCGTGGTCGATCGCGACCGTCGCGATCTGACCTCGGTGCTGACCCCCGAACGTATCGACGGTGTCATCGAGACGATCAAGAAACACGTCGCCCAGGAAGTCGCGAAACATGCGCGCACCGAGATCACGGCGATGGCGGCACGCGCGACGGAAATTGCCGAAGCAGCGCTCGGCGGCTTGCGCGCCGGGGCAGTGCAGCACGCGCGCGATGAGCAGGCCGCAGAACTCGCGCGGCTCGAAGCGCTCGCGGCGGTGAATCCGAACATTCGTGCCGAGGAGATCGAATTTCGGCGTGACTACGGGAGCATGCTCGTCGAAGTTCTCGGTAATGCAACGGTACGCCTCGACGCCGTGCGGGTTGGCCTCGCGACCTAGCAGCCTGTCGGACTTAGGGGCTGTTGATCTTTCGCGGAGCGCCACTGCTGAGCCCCTGTTTGTGGACCGGCAAGGCAGAGAGAACGTGATTTAGCCGTAGCTAAATGAGCGAACGATAACGCCGCCGGACGCGAACAGGGGCTCAGCCCGACGGGTTACCCGTGAAAACCCGTCACTCGTCGTTGCAGCTCGCTCATTTGGAACAACCAAACTACGCTCGCTGCGCCTCGATTGACAAATTTTCACGGGTAACAGTGGCGCTCCGCGAAAGATCAACAGCCCCTAGGAACAATCTGCTGCGCCGGCGGGACAGCGGCGCAAAAACGCGCGATTTTTCGTCACGTAGCACCACTATGCTCCTCAAAATCGCAC
>MRWG01000344.1_pt1 | contig 65203 bp, 57 predicted proteins | sample 1013341 | NCBI WGS metagenome assembly MRWG01 (sample SAMN06117577, study PRJNA244670) | biofilm metagenome | biome: Water; feature: Cathode Biofilm; material: Biofilm; isolation source: microbial consortium enriched at the cathode of a solar microbial fuel cell | place: USA: District of Columbia ...
TTCTGTACTGGGCAGGGGCTGTGGAAGCGGACGACGACCTGTACCGCATCGGTACCATCGCCAATCTCACCGGCATCGCCGTGGAGCGCCTGCGCGCCTGGGAACGCCGTTACGGCCTGGAACCCGCCCACAAGGCCGGCAAGACCCGGTTCTACAGCAAGGCGCAGCTCGACCGCCTGCAGCTCATCAAACGCCTGATCGATCAGGGCCACCCCATCAGCACCCTCGTGGAGCTGGACGATCAGGCGCTCGTCGAGCGTCTCAACACCCAGCGTCAGGCCCGCCTGCAGCCCGCCATCACGGGGCTGATCGGCGCCAACCTGCTGGTCCTGGAACAGCGCCAGACCCAGGAAGCCCGGGCTCCGAGGCTCGATGTCCGCGGGCGCTGGCCCAACGTCGACGCCTTCTTCGAGGACCCGGCCGACGCCGACGGCCTGGAGATCCTGGTGCTCCAGCTCCCGGTGCTGCTGCAGGAGCAGGTGGACCGGGTCGCCCGCCAGGTGCCGGACGCCCGCCTGGTCGTGCTCTACCAGTTCGCCACGCCGAAGCATCTGGGCACCGTGGAGGCCGCCGGGATCCCGACCCTGCAGTGGCCCACCACCTGGCAGGAGATCGAGCACGCCTGCGCCACCACGGCCGGCATGCCCCTGCGGGCGGCGCGCTCCGCGGCGCGCCGCTTCACCGACGACGAGCTGGTCGCGATCGCCGCCAGCGCCGAGGATCCGAGCCGCTGTCCGGCGCACCTGGTGGAGCTGATCAGCAGCCTGAACGCCTTCGCCGAGTATTCCCTGAGCTGCGCCGAGGACGCCGGGGACCCGGGCCTCTACGAGCGGGTCCATACCGACACCACCCAGGCCAGAGCCCAGCTCGAGCTGGCCCTCGAGGCGCTGGTGGACGCCGAGATGCTGCTGGCGACGCCAAACTGAACAGAACCTGTACAGGAATCTCAAAAACCTGTTGACACGCGGCTTGTACTGTACATAATGAGCCCATATACAGGTTTCGGCGTGCGCAACTTCATGCAGTCCTCCCTTTCAAGTGTCCTTCCCCCAGAAGACGAAGTTGCACTCAGAGGTCATCACTTCTGACACGCCTTTTTTATTCCGCCCGCCACGTGCGGGCCAGAACGGCGCCAGCAGGCGCCGTTCGTCGTTATGGGGGGTGATTCACACCGGGTTGCCGGGTGCTGAGCCACACTGAGGAACCGTGGCGATCCCAGTCCATCAAATCATGCACGTCATCCGTGCCGGCCATGCCATGACCGCGAAACGACCTGCGCCCGCCGCATTCCTCCGGGCCGCCCTGCTGACCGTGCTGCTGACCGGCTGCGGCGGCGGCGGCAGCTCGACGCCGACCCAGCCGCCGCCAGCGCCCGCCAACGAAGCGCCCGTGGCAGGCTTCACGGTGCTCAACGGCGACGGCCTGGCGCCGCTCACCGTGACCTTCGACGCCGGCACCTCCACCGACGCCGACGGCACCATCGTCCGCTACGACTGGGACTTCGGCGACGACAGCCCGGCCGCGTCCGGGGAGACCGTCACCCACACCTTCGAGGACACCGGCTTCTTCACCGTCACCCTGGAAATCGCCGACGACGACGGCGCCACCGACAGCACCAGCCGGTCGGTGCGCTCCCGGGGGGCCACGGTGTCCGGGGTGATCCGCATCGGCGGCGGCAGCGCCGTGGACAGCGACGTCAACGACCGTTTCACCACCCCCACCGGCAACGACGACTTCGCCACCGCCCAGAACCTGGGCACGCCGCCGATCCGCCTGGGCGGCTTCGTCAACCTGCCCGGCACCGGCTCCGACGAAGGCAACTTCGCCAGCGCCGGCGATCCGGACGACTACTATTTCGTCGACCTCGCCGGCGGCGAGACCATCGTGCTGTCCATCGCCGAGCCGGGGGCCGACCTGGACCTGGAGCTGTACAGCGACGACCCGACGCCAGTGCTCGTGGACGCCTCGGTGTCGCCCGAGCCCGCTACGGATTCGACGGAGGACATCCAGGTGCCCGCCGAGGCCGGCGGCTATTTCGTCCGGGTGTTCGCGGTGGACGGCCCCAGCAACGAGGCCGGCGCCAGCAACTACGTGCTGAGCATCGACGACGGGTCCGCCCTGGGCGCCGGCCGGGCGACGGCCCTCGAGCAGCGCCGGGCCAAGCGTCTGACGGACCCGATCGTGCCCGGCGAGCTGCTGATGGCCACCCGGCCCGCGGCGCCGGTCGACCGCTACCGCCTGCGACGCCCCTTCGGCGCCCGGGACTACCGCTTCGAGGCCGTCCGGGACGATCAGCCGGCGGCGCCCGCCACCACGCTGCCAGCGCTTGATGTGCCACCGGGCGCGCGGATACCCCCGCATCTCGCCAGCCGCTACGTGACGCTGCTGGCAGCCCGCGCCGCCCGCCTGGACCCGGACGTCGGCCACGCCGAGGTGAACGTCCTGCGGCGGCCCCTGCGGGTGCCCAACGACGAGTTCTACGACCTGCAATGGCACTACGGCATCATCGGCCTCGAGCAGGCCTGGGATCTGACCACCGGGCTCGAGCCCGGCAATCCCGAGGTGGTTGTCGCCGTGGTGGACACCGGCGTGCTGCTGAATCACCCCGACCTGGACGACCAGCTCCTGCGCCGCGACGGCCAGGTGGTGGGCTTCGACTTCATCGAGGATCCGGCGAGAGCCAACGACGGCGACGGCATCGACCCGAACCCCGACGACCCCGGCGACGAGGCCCGGAGCCCGGACGAAGGCAGCTTTCACGGCACCCACGTGGCCGGCACCGTGGCCGCCGAGAGCGACAACCTGATCGGCGTGGCCGGGGTGTCCTGGCAGGCGAAGCTCATGCCCCTGCGGGCGCTGGGCATCGACGGCGGCACCACCTTCGACGTGATGCAGGCGGTGCGCTACGCGGCCGGGCTGTCCAACGTCTCCGGCACCGTGCCGCCGGTGCGCGCCGACATCGTCAATCTGAGCCTCGGCAGCGACTTCTATTCCGAGGCGGAGCAGGCCACCCTCAACGAGGCACGGTCTGCCGGGGTGTTCCTGGTCGCCAGCGCCGGCAACGACGCCAGCACCGTGCCGAGCTACCCGGCCTCCTACGACGGCGTGGTCTCCGTCAGCGCTTCGACCCTCTCCGGCGGCCTGGCGCCCTATTCCAACTTCGGGCCGCTGGTCGACGTCGCCGCGCCGGGCGGTGACGCGTCCACCGACCTCGACGTCAACGGCCAGCCGGACGCGGTGGTGAGCACCCTCGGCCAGGGCGAGGCGCCGGACGTTCAGTTCGGCTATGCGCTGCTGCAGGGCACGTCCATGGCCGCGCCCCACGTCTCCGGCGTCATCGCCCTGATGAAAGCGGTCAACCCCGACCTGACCCCGGCCCAGTTCGACGCCCTGCTCCAATCCGGCGAGCTGACCGTCGACGCCGGTGACCCGGGACGCGACGACCAGTTCGGCTGGGGCATCATCGACGCCACCCGGTCGGTGCAGGCCGCCATCGACGCCGCCGGCGGCACCCTCGGCGCGGTGCTGTCCGTCTCCACCGGCACCCTCAACTTCCAGTCGTTCACGACCTCGCTGCTGTTCAGCGTCGGCAATCTCGGCGACGAGCCGGTGTCCGTGACCGTCGGCGACGATGCGCCCTGGCTGACCGTGACGCCGGCCGACGTCGACCCGGACGGTCTCGGCCAGTACCAGGTGACCGTCGACCGCACCGGCCTCGCGGACGGCAACTACGCCGCCACCGTCACCGTCACCCCCGACGATCCGGCCGTGTCCGCCCGGACCGTGAGCGTCGCCATGCGCGTCACCAGCGCCGACGTCGATGCCGACGCCGGCCAGCACTACGTGATCCTGGTGCCGCCCGACGTCGAGGAATCCGCCGTCGCCGTGGGCGTCAATGCCGTGGACGGCCAGTACACGTTCCAGCTCACCGACGTGCCGCCCGGCGACTACCGCCTGTTCGCCGGCACCGACCACGACGACGACAACTTCATCTGCGACGGTGGCGAGGCCTGCGGCGCGTTTCCGAGCCTGTCGAGCCCGACCATCATCCAGGTGGACGCCCGGGAGCAGGTCAGCGTGGAGGATCTGTCCTTCAGCTCCGAGTTCCGGACCACGGTCACCACCACGTCGGCCCGGGACGCCACGGCGCCGGACGGCGACCGGCCGCCGGGCCTGAAGCTCAATCGACCGGAGAGACCCCAGCCATGATTGCCATTCGTCTGGTCGGCACCCTGGCACTCACGCTGACCGTCCTCGCGGGTTGCTCCGGAGGCGCCCGGCTGGACGCCCGCACGCTGCTGGCCTACGACCAGTGCCAGGGCGTCGACGCCGGACTCACCCGGGTGGACTACCCCGACGTCGCCGGCATCCGCGGCAGCACCCTGCTCAACCTGGCGCGCGACGACGAGCCGGCGGCAGGCGCTGCCGAGGGTGACAGCCCGGCGCTGCTGATCGCCATCTCGCGGGGCCGGCAGTCCACGCCCGGCTACGGCCTGTCACTGGTGGAGGCGCGCCGGTTCGGCAACCGGGCGGTGATCGAGGTGAACTGGCGGACGCCCGAATCCGGCGCCGTGCTGGCGCAGGTGGTCACCCATCCGTGCCTGGTGGTGGGGCTGCCCGGACAGGGGCTCGAGCGGGTGGAGGCCGTCGATCAGTCCGGCGCCACCCTGGGCACGCTCGACCTCTGACGGCGCGGGTGCCGCCCGGGTCAGCCGCCGAGCAGGTCCAGGGCCGCCTGAGCCCGCTCGTGGACGCTGTTCTTGTAGGCGTCCAGGTCCATGTCCCGGTTCTCGCCCATGGCACCGACCAGGTAGCGCTTGTACACACCCTGACCGATGGCCGCGAGGCGCCAGTGAGAAAACGCCCGGTAGTAATCGATGCCCGACAGATCCCGCCCCGTGGCCGCCTCGTACCGGGCGCACAGCACGTCCCGGTCGGGGAACCCGCCGATCGCCGTGGGCGCCAGGTCCGCCGCGGCCTCGCCGGGCTGGGTCCAGGAGTTCAGCAGATAGCCCACGTCCGCCAGCGGGTCGCCGAGGGTGCACAGCTCCCAGTCGAGCACGGCCCGGATCACGCCCCGGTCCGGATCGTCGGCCGCCGGGCCGACGATCATGTTGCCGAGGCGGTAGTCGCCGTGGACGATCGTCGCCCCCACCTGCTCCGGCATGCGGTCCTCCAGGCGCCGGGCGGTCTCCTCCATCTCCGGAATCTCGTGGGTCTTGGTCGCCTCCCACTGACGGTTCCAGCGCTTGAGCTGGCGCGCCAGGTAGGCCTCCTTGCGGCCGAGCTCGCCCAGACCCACCGCATCGGGGTCGATGCCGTGCAGCCGGGCCAGCACGTCGATCACGTCCTCGCCCAGGCTGTAGCGCTGGGCCTCGGCGAGCGCGCCCGCCGCCTCGGCATCGTGGGCGACCACGCCGTCGACGAAGCCCATGACGTAGAACGGCGCGCCGTTCACCTCCGGGTCCTCGCACAGCCCGTAGGTCGGCGCCACCGGGACGGTGCTGCCCTGCAGGGCGGAAACGATGCGGTGCTCCCGCCCCATGTCGTGGGCGCTCTCGAGCACGTGCCCGAGGGGCGGACGCCGCAGCACGTAGGAGGCGCCGGCGGCGTCCGTGCAGCGGTAGGTGAGGTTCGAATGACCGCCGGCGATCAGCGAAAAGGTCAGCGGTGGCGTCAGATCGGGAATCCGCGCGGCCAGCCACGCCGTCACCGCTGTCTCGTTGATGCCTTCCACCGTCATCGACCCTCTCCTTGAAACGCGTTATCGCTGCGACGCCAGACTCTACCCAATCCTTTTGAGTTTTCACATGAGATGGTTTTTCATCCCGCCGTGACCCGCCCATCCCGCATCACCACCGCCCTGCTGCTGGCCCTGCTGCTCGGCGCCTGCGCCGGCCTGCCCCCGGGGGTGACCCCGGCGCCCCGCGACGCCGAAGGCGCAGGGGCCCTGACGCTGCCTTCCGGTCGCACGGTGGCCGTGCTGCCGGAGGATCTCGACTACACCGGGCAGGCGCGCTTCGTGTGGCCCGACGGCCGCACCTACGACGGCGACTGGGTGGCCGGCCAGCCCCACGGCCGCGGCGTCGAGACCAGACCGGACGGTGCCCGCTACGAGGGGGACTGGCGGGAAGGGCGCTATCACGGCCACGGCACGGAAAAGACCTCGGACGGCCAGCGTTACGTCGGCGATTTCGTCGACGGCGTCCGCCAGGGGAACGGGGTCATGACGAGCCCGGAGGGCACCTATCGCGGCGGCTGGGCCAACGACCTGCCCCACGGATCCGGCACCTTCGAGGGCAGCGACGATACCGTCTACGAAGGCGGCTGGCGCCAGGGTCAGCGCTACGGCTACGGCCGTTACACCATGGCCGACGGCACCGAGTACGACGGTGAGTGGGCGGCGGACCGGCCCAACGGCTTCGGGCGGCTGGAGAGTCCGGACGGGGCCACCTACGAGGGTGAGTGGCAGCAGGGTCAGCGCCACGGCTACGGGCGGGCGGAAGGTCCGCCCGGGCTCGTCTACGAGGGCACCTGGCGGCACGACGAGCGCCACGGCTACGGCATCGAGCACCGTCCCGACGGCAGCAGCTACGAGGGCGACTGGCAGGAGGACATGCGCCACGGCCAGGGTCGTGAAGACCGTCCGGACGGGGCCTTTCACGAGGGCGCCTGGGAGTTCAACCAGGCCCTGGGCCCGGGCCGGCGCCGGGCGGCCACCGGTATCGAGATCAGCGGCATGTGGAACGACGACTCGGTGTCCACCGGCCTGCTGACGCTGCCGACGGGCCTGGAATACGCCGGCCCGCTGTTCAGCGACGGCAGCCGCAAGGCGTCGGCCCGGCTGGCCAGCTGGCTGCAGAACGCCGCCGAACGCGGCGACCCCTATGCTCAGCTCATGCTCGGGACGCTCTATCTCGACTTCGAGACGCCGGCGCCGGACCTGGACGCCGCCCGCCGCTGGCTCGGTCACGCCGCCGAAGCGGGCATCGCGGAAGCGCAGTACCGGCTCGCCCTCACCTACGAGGGCGAGAATCCGCCCCGGGTCGTGGAGCTGCTGGCCGAGGCCGCGCGGCAGAACCATCCCGGCGCCAACGAGACTCTCGGCGAGTACTACGATGCCGGCATCACCGTGCCGTCGAATCCGGAACGCGCCATCGGCTACTACCAGCGTGCCGTCGCCGCGGGCAGCGTGCCGGCCCACAACAATCTGGCCTGGCTGCTGGCGACCACCCCCCGGGAGGGGTTGCGGGACGGCAGGCGGGCGGTCGATCTGATCCGGGGCATCGCGCGTTACACCGGAGCCTGGCAGTATCTCGACACCCTGGCCGCGGCCTGGGCCGCCGCCGGCGAGTTCGAGCGTGCCGTCGAGACCGCCGAGGACGCGCTGGCCTCGGCACGACGCCAGCTCGGCGGCGACGTCGGGCCCGAGCTCGACGGCCTGGAGCGCCGTCTGGCGCGCTATCGGCAAGGCCTCGCCTGGGTCGAAACGCCACCGGAGCCCGGACCGGGAGGATAGCGGGCGCGCGCCCCGCATTCACGAGCCGGGAGCGGGCATATCGGCCCGCCGTCACCGGCCCATGCCGACAACGGAGACAACATGAGTCGAGTCAACTGGCCGTTTCTGCGGACCGACAACCCCACCATCGTGCGTGCCGAGGGCGTGGAGCTCGTCACCGCCGACGGCCGGCGGCTGCTGGACGCCGCGGGCGGCGCCATCGTCGCCAACATCGGCCACGGCCGGGAACGGGTGGCGGATCGGGTCGCCGAGGTGACGCGGCAGTGCACCTACGTCGTGCCGCCGTGGATCACGCCATCGCGCCAGGCGCTGGTGGAGACCCTGGCGCGGGACTGGCTGCCGCCGCGGCTGGGCCGGGTGCACATCACCTCCGGCGGCTCCGAGGCGGTGGAGGCGGCGATGAAGATCGCGCTGCAGTACCAGGCCGCCATCGGCGAGCCGGACCGTCGCAAGATCATCGCCCGCAGCGTGTCCTACCACGGCACCACGGTCACCACCACGGCCCTGTCCGGACACCCGGCCCGCAAGCGCGGCCTGGAGCATGCCCTGGTCACCTATCCCCGGGTACCGACGCCCTACCCGCTGCGCTGCCCGCTCGGACCCCACCATCCCGAGGCGGGCCGGTACTACGTCGACGACCTGCGGGAGACCATCGAGCGCGAGGGCCCCGACACCATCGCCGCGCTGATCGCCGAGCCCATCACCGGTTCCTCCGGCGGCGCCATCGTGCCTCCGGACGACTACTGGCCCGCCGTCAGGAAGCTGTGCGACGAGTACGGCCTGCTGCTCATCCTCGACGAGGTGATGACCGGCTTCGGCCGCACCGGCGAGCGCTTCGGCTACCAGCACTGGGACATCGAGCCCGACGTGCTGGTAGCCGGCAAGGGGCTCGCCGGCGGCTACGCCCCCATCGGCGGCGTGTACGCCACCGAGGCCATCGGCGACGCGCTCACCGAGGCAGGCATGGGCGTCATGTTCCACACCTTCGGTGCCCATCCCGCCGCCTGCGCGGCGGCCGCAGAGGTGCTCGACATCATGACCGAGGAGCGCCTGGTGGCGCGGGCCGCCGCCCAGGGTGAGCGGCTCAAGGCGGCTCTGATGGCGGCTTTCGAGGCGCACCCGCGGGTCGCCGAGGTGCGCGGCCGCGGGCTGCTGCTGGCCATCGAAGTGGTCCGCGACCGGGACACCCTGGAGCCCTACGCTGAGGCCGACAACGTCTCCAACCGGATCGTCGGCGAAGCGCTGAAACGGGGCGTGTTCTTCTACGGCGGCGGTACCGGCGCGGTGCGGGACATCGTCTGCATGGGCCCGCCGTTCATCATCGACGACGGCCACATCGAGACCATGGTCCGGGTGCTCGCCGAATCCGTCGACGCGGTCACCGGCGGCTGACCCGGCGGTGGCGTTCGGCACGGGCATCCAGGCCTTCGGCGACGGCTTCCGCACCGTCCGCTCGCCGGGGATGCGCCGTTACACGTGGCTGCCGGCCCTGGTGAGCCTCGGCGTGGTCGCCGTCGGCCTGTGGGTGACCTTCGGCTACGTGGACACCCTGGGCACCTGGCTCACCGAGCGGCTGCCGGACTGGCTGGACTTTCTCGGCGCCGTGCTCGCGCCGATTCTCTACCTGCTCGGGGTGCTGGTGGGCACCTGGCTGTTCGGCTTTCTCGCCGTGCTGATCGCCAGCCCGTTCCTGGGGGATCTGTCCCTGGCCGTGGAGCGGCGTCACGGCAGCGGGCCGGAAGCGCCTCCGGGTCTGCTCGCCGGCGCGGTCGGCGCGCTCGGCCGCGAGGGCCGCAAGCTGCTCTATCACCTGCCGCGGCTGCTCGGCGTGTTCCTGCTGACCCTGATTCCGGTGATCAACGCCGCCGCGCCGGTGCTCTGGTTCCTGTTCGGCGCCTGGACGCTGGCGGTGGAGTTCGCCGACTATCCCCAGGAGAACCGCGGCCGGCCGTTCCGCGACACGCTGGCGCTGCTGCGTGCCAACCGCGCCGCAGCGCTGGGCTTCGGCGCCTGCGCCACCCTGGCGCTGGCGGTACCGCTGGTGAACTTTCTGCTGGTGCCGGTGGCCGTCGCCGGCGGCACCGTGCTGTGGCTGCGACTCGACGCTCAGGAGAATCCATGACCTCGCCCTTCGACAACGTCCCTCTGGCCCCGCGCGACCCGATCATCGGCGTCACCGAGGCGTTTGCTGCCGACGGCCGCGCCGACAAGGTCAATCTCGGCGTCGGCGTCTACTACGACGGCGACGGCCGCGTGCCGCTGCTCGACTGCGTCGCCGAGGTGGAGCGCCGCCTGGCCGAGGCCGCCGCGCCCCGCGCCTATCTGCCCATCGACGGCATCGCCGACTTCCAGCGCTCGGTGCAGGAACTGGTGTTCGGCGGCAACGCCGAGCCGGTGGATGCCGGCCGGGTGGTGACCACCCAGGCCGTCGGCGGCACCGGCGCCCTGCGCGCGGCAGCAGACTTCCTGGCCCGGTTCCACGGCGACGCCGGCGTGTGGATCAGCCAACCCACCTGGGAGAACCACCGGGCGATCTTCGAGGCCGCCGGCTTCGAGGTGCAGGCGTACCCGTACTACGACAAGGCTGCGCACGGCGTCGACTTCGCCGCCATGCGGGACTGCTTCGCCGGCCTCGAGCCGGGCTCGGTGGTGGTGCTGCACGTGTGCTGCCACAACCCCACCGGCGCCGATCTGACCCTGGATCAGTGGGACGAGGTGATCGACCTGGTCCGGTCGCGCGGTCTGGTGCCGGTGCTGGACATGGCGTATCAGGGATTCGCCGTGGGCCTCGACGAGGACGCCGAGCCGGTGCGCCGGTTCGCTGCCCGCTGTGCGCCGCTGTTCGTCGCCAACTCGTTCTCGAAGAATTTCTCCCTCTACGGCGAGCGGGTCGGCGGCCTGTCGCTGGTGGCCACCAGCGCCGACGAGGCGGACCGGGTGCGCAGCCAGCTCAAGCGTGTGATCCGGGCCAATTACTCCAGTCCCCAGACCCACGGCGCCCGGATCGTCGCGGACGTGCTCGGCGACGCCGGGCTGCGCCAGCGCTGGACTGCCGATCTGGCCGCCATGCGCGACCGGGTGCGGGACATGCGCCGCAAGCTCGTGGACGGCGTCGCCGCCGCCGCTCCCGGTGCCGACTTCGACTTCGTGCTGACCCAGAACGGCATGTTCTCCTACTCGGGCCTCGATGCCGCCGCCGTGGCCCGGCTGCGCGAGGAGCACGCCATCTACGCCGTGGACTCGGGGCGCATCTGCGTGGCCGCCCTGAACGACGGCAACGTCGAGCGCGTGGCGCGGGCCGTGGCCGGGCTGCTGCCGGGGTAGCCCGAGGCGCGCCAAGGGCCCGCCACCCGGGCGGGGACGTTTGACTCGGCATCCAGGCGGCGTAAAGTTCAGGGTCTGCAACGCCCGGGGAGCGCGTCGACATGTTGACCAACACCTTCCGGCCGGCGGCCGTGCTCGCTGTCCTCGCCCTCGCCATGCCCGCAGCGGCGCTGGCACAGCGGGTCGACAACTTCATGCTGCTGGATCACCGGGGCAAGGCCCACGAGCTCTACTACCACGCCGACGCCGAGGCGGTGGTGATCATGATCCAGGGCAACGGCTGCCCCATCGTGCGCAACGCCATCGGCGACTTTCAGACCCTGGCGGCGGCGTACGCCGACCGGGGCGTCGAGTTCCTGATGCTCAACGCCAACATCCAGGACGACCGCGGCAGCATCGCCAGCGAGGCCGAGGAGTTCGGCATCGAGCTGCCGGTGCTGGTGGACGACACCCAGCTCGTCGCCGAGTCCCTCGGGGTAGTACGCACCGCCGAGGTGTTCGTCATCGACCCGGACGGCTGGGAGCTGGTCTACCGCGGCCCCATGCACGACCGCATCACCTACGAGCATCAGAAGCCGCAAGCCGAGAACACCTATCTGGCCGACACCCTGGATGCCATGCTCGCCGGCGACGCCGTAGCGGTCGCCAGCCGGGACACCGTGGGCTGTCTGATCAACTTCCCCGCGCGTCACGAGGATCACAGCCGGATCAGCTACAGCGACACCATTGCACCGATGCTGAAAGACAACTGCACCGTGTGCCACAGCCCCGGCGGCATCGGCCCGTGGGCGATGACCAGCTACGACATGGTGCGCGGCTTCGCCCCCATGATCCGCGAGGTGCTCATGACCCAGCGCATGCCGCCCTGGCATGCGGATCCCCACATCGGCCAGTGGCAGGGCGACCGCAGCCTGAGCGAAGCCGACAAACGCACGCTGGTGCACTGGATCGAGGCGGGCGCGCCCCGGGGCGACGGCCCCGACCCGCTGGCCGACGTGGAGCCGATCTCCAGCGACTGGCCCCTGGGCGAGCCGGACCTGGTCATCGATCTGCCGGCCTTCGACGTGCCGGCGAGCGGCGTCGTTGACTACCAGTTCCCGGCGGTGCCGAACCCCCTGGACCGGGGCGTGTGGGTCGAGGCCGCCACGGTGATCCCGGGCGACCGGGCGGTGGTGCACCACGTGCTGGTGGGATCGTCCGAGGACTACGATCCGCAGGCCGAGGAAGAGGAGAGCGTGTTCGAGAACTACATCATCGGCTACGCCCCGGGCGCGGAGTCCTACCGGATGCCGGAAGGCACCGGCGTGTACGTGGCGCCGGGCGGCGCCTTCCAGTTCCAGATGCACTACACGCCCTACGGCAAGGCCACCACCGACCGTACCCGGCTGGGCCTGTACTTCGCCGAGGCAACGCCGGACAACTTCCTGCGCCACCAGGTGGTGCTCGACCCGACCATGCAGATCGCCCCCAACGACGGGGAGCACGAGGAGGCCGCCTATCACGCCTTTCCCCGGGACGCGGTGCTCTACACCCTGTTCCCCCATGCCCACTACCGGGGCAAAGCCTCCACCTTCGAGCTCGAGTATCCCGACGGCCGCATCGAGACCCTGCTGTCCGTGCCGGCCTACGACTTCAACTGGCAGCGGGGCTACGACTTCGTCGAGCCCAAGAAGGTGCCAGCCGGCTCGAAGCTGATCCACCGCACGGTGTACGACAACTCGTCGCGCAATCCCGCCAATCCGGACCCGAGCCGCGCGGTTCCCTGGGGGCTCCAGTCCTGGGACGAGATGCTCTACGGCGCTTTCTCCTACGCCTGGGCCGAGGAGTCGTCGGAGAACCCGATCCACGATCAGCAGCTCTCCGAGCTGGCCCAGTGGTTCGGCTTCGTCGACGACGACATGGACGGCCGGCTGATGTGGAGCGAGCTGCCGGACTTCATGAAGAAGCGGCTGGTCCAGGGCTTCAAGGTCGCCGACGCCAACGGCGACGGCGGTCTCGACATGCAGGAGTTCGTGGCGCTGCAGCAGCGGCGCGCCCAGGCGCAGGCGGCCCGGGCCGACGACGGCGAGCAGTCCAGCGGGCGCTGAGCCCGCCGGGCCGGGGCGGGCTCAATCCACGTAGACGGGCCGGCCGGGATCGGCGCGATAGCCCGCCAGCATGGTCACGTCGTCCGCCAGCGTCCGCCCCAGAGACAGAGGCGGCAGTTCGTCCAGTGGGAAGAACCCGGCGTCGGTCGTCTCGAGACTGGGCGCCGCCGCGCCGCCCTCGAGGTCGCACAGAAAGAACAGCTTGTAGATCCGCTCCAGCCGGCGTGGCTCGTAGGGATGCAGGCTGCGGTCCTTGATCGCCACCAGCCGGTTCACCCGCACCCGGAAGCCCGACTCCTCGACCACCTCGCGCTCGACGCTCCGGCGCGGCGAGTCGTGCTCGTCGGCCCAGCCGCCCGGCAGCGACCAGCGGCCGTCGGCGGCCTCCCGGACCAGCAGCACCTCGAGCACACCGCCGGCGCCGGCCGCGAATACGCCGGCACGCACGTCCACCTTCGGGGTCGGGTACCCCTGCTCCGGCAGGTACAGGCCGCGCACCCGCGGCAGGGGCTCACCGGTGGCGCTCGCCAGCATCCGCTCGGCGAGCGCCTGCACCTCCCGGAACCGGTCCAGGTCGTAGTCGTCCCGGCTGTAGGCGAGCCCGGTCTGGGCAATGGCGCGCAGCCGCTGCGCCCAGCCGAGCCAGTCCTCGTTCGGGTCCCGCGCCATCAGGCGAGCAGCGCCCGGACGTCGGCCAGGCGTTCGATGGTCGACAGCGCCACGTCCTGATCGGCGCTGATGTTGCGCACGATCACGTCCGTGTAACCCCGTTCCCGCAGATCCGCGATCCGTTCCGCCACCTCCGCCGGAGAGCCGACCAGCAGGGCCGACTCGGGAAAACCCCGGTAGCCGCCCGCCACATAGGGCGCCGCCGCCCGGCGCGCGTCCCGACTGGTGGCGCCGATCAGCACGTCACGACGGATCGCCGTAGCCGCCGGCGTCCGGCCGTGGCGGGCGCAGGCCTCGCGATAGCGCGCCGCGGCGTCCCCCGCCTGCTCCGGCGACAGCCCCGGGGCGGCCAGCCAGCCGTCGGCGAGCCGCGCCGCCCTGTCTATGGCCACGTCCGCCAGCGCGCCCACCCAGACCTCCACGGGTTCCGGCGGCAGCGGCGAGATCCGCGCACGCTGCACCGGCCAGAACCGATCCAGGGTGACTTCCTCGCCCCGCCACAGGTCGTGCAGCGCGGACAGGGACGTCTCGAACATGGCCGCGCGATGGGCCATGTCCACCCCCATGCCGGCGCTCTGCCGCCGGTCGCCGCCGAGACCGCACTGCAGAACGAAGCGTCCCTGGGCGATGCTGGCGAGCGTCGCCACCTGCTCCGCCAGCAGCACCGGATGCCACAGCGGCAGCAGGTAGAGCGCGCCGCAGGGTGCCCCGCCCCACTCCGCGAGCATGCGCCCGAGGATCGCCGTGTTCTGCAGATACGGCGTCGGCGTCACGTGATGGTCGCCGACGAACAGGCTGTCGAGACCGGCACCCCGGGCGGCCCGGGTGCGCTCCACCATCCAGCGCGCGGCGCGGCGCGGGTCGTCCACGCGGAAACTCGACGAAACGGATATGCCGATGCGCAAGTCATCCCCCTCCAGCCGTCATGATACGTTCCGGGGCACGGCGGACGTCAGGGCGGCTCCGGCCGCAGCACGTCGTCATCCGGCACGGGCCGAATCCGGTGCGCGCGCAGCCGGCCGTCGGTGAACAGGAAGTCGCCGCGCAGCCGCTCGCCGGCCAGCACCCGGGGCAACCAGTAGCGGTCGTCGTCCCACATCTCGTCGAGCGGCAGGGCCGTCGTGTCGTACCAGCGTGGAATTCCCTCTGCCGTGGTACGCGGCGAACCCGTGCAGGCCCCGGCGGTGAAGATGTAGCCCAGCCAGTCCGGCTGGCAGGTATCGACGAAGCGGAACACCGCTGCCAGGCGCGGCGCCTCGGCACGCACGCCGGTTTCCTCCAGGGTTTCCCGGACCGCGCAGGCCGCCGGCGTCTCACCGGGCTCGAGCTTGCCGCCCGGCCCGTTGATCTTGCCGACGCCGTGACCGCGGCGTTTGCGGATCAGCAGTACCCGGCTGTCGACCACGAGGAACAGCAGGGTGCCGACCAGATCCGGCGTCCAGCCGTCGAGCCGCCGGTCCAGTTCCTGCGCCGCTTGCCCGTCGTCCATGAGCCGATTGTACCCGGCCCCCCGGGACGACGCGCTCGCGGGTCAGGCGGCAAGATCCGGCAGATCCGTTCCGGCTGCGGCCGCCTGCGGATGCAGCGCGGCGACCAGCCGTTCTGCCACCCGGGGCCAGCCGAGGGTCAGGGCATGGTCCCGACAGCGCCCGCGGTCCAGCGTCAGGGCACGGCGAACCGCGGCGCCGAGATCGGTATCGAGACAGCCGTTCACGCCGTCGGCGACCACGTCGCGCGGACCGGTCACCGGATAGCCCGCTACCGGCGTGCCGCAGGCCATGGCTTCGAGCATGACCAGGCCGAAGGTGTCGGTCTTCGAGGGAAACACGAGCGCATCGGCCTGCGCGTACTCGGCCACCAGCGCGTCACCGTGCCGGTAGCCCAGCCAGCGCACGTCCGGGTAACGCCGGGACAGCTCGGCCCGGGCGGGCCCGTCACCCACCACCCGCTTCTCCGCAGCCACGTCGAGCTCGAGAAACGCCTCCACGTTCTTCTCCACGGCGACCCGGCCGACGTACAGCAGGCGCGGCCGCTGCCTCGGCTCGAGCGGTGCCGGCCGGAAGCGCCCGGTGTCGACGCCGCGCCCCCACACCACCAGGTTGCCCATGCCCCAGCGGGTCAGCTCCTGCCGATGCGACTCCGTGGTGCACAGCACCCGCAGCGCCGGCTGGTGAAACCAGCGCAGGAACCGGTAGCCCACCGCCAGAGGCAGCGCCACGCGCTCGTGCACGTACTCCGGAAACTTGGTGTGCAGGGAGGTGGTGAAGGGCCGGCCGCGGCGGAGCAGGTGCCGGCGGGCGGCGAGGCCCAGGGGCCCTTCGGTGGCCAGGTGCACCGCGTCCGGCGCAGCCGCATCGATCATGCCCGCCAGGCGCCACGGATCCCGGGCCACCCGGATCTCCGGATAGCTCGGCAGGGGCACGGTGGCGAACAGCCCCGGATGAATGACCCGGGCTTCGTAGCCGAGCGCCGGCAGATGTTCGATCACCGATGTCAGCGTGGTGACCACGCCGTTGGTCTGGGGGTGCCAGGCATCGGTGACGATCACCAGCCGCTTCATGCTGCGCCCCGCTCCGGCTGCGCGGCCGCGGCGGGCTCGGGCAGCCGTACGACCGTGGCCGAGGTCGCGCTGCGGCTCCAGTCCAGGATCTCGAACCGGCCGTGCTCGTCTTCCACCAGCGCGGTGCAGCTCTCGACCCAGTCGCCGCAGTTCAGATAGCGCAGCCCGTGGACGTCGCGGATCTCGGCATGGTGAATGTGGCCGCACACGACCCCGTCGAAGCCGCGCTTGTGGCACTGATGCACCACGGCTTCCTCGAACTCGCTGATGAAGTTCACCGCCCGCTTCACCCGGTGCTTGAGCCAGGCCGACAGCGACCAGTAGCCGTAGCCGAGACGGCTGCGCAGGGCATTGAAGTGCCGGTTCAGCTCCAGCAGCAGGGTGTAGCCCATGTCCCCGAGAAAGGCGACCCAGCGGTGGTAGCGGGTGATGACGTCGTACTCGTCGCCGTGGACGACCAGCAGGCGGCTGCCGTCCGCGGTCTCGTGCACGGCCTCGTCCACCAGCTCCAGGTTGCCGATCGCCAGATCCGAGTAGCGGCGCAGAAACTCGTCGTGGTTGCCGGTGACGTAGACGAGCCGTGTGCCGCGTTTGGTCAGGGTGAGGAATCGGCGCAGCACGTTACTGTGGGACTGAGGCCAGTAGATGGTGGACTTCATCCGCCAGCCGTCGACGATGTCGCCGACGAGATACAGCCGGTCACAAGTGTGATGCTTGAGGAAGTCCAGCAGCCGCTCTGCCTGACAGCCTTTCGTGCCGAGATGGATGTCGGATAGAAAGATGGTACGGTAATGCGTCTTGCCGGGCTCTCGCAGATTCTCTTGGCGCATCAGGCACTCCGCTCGAGTTTCTCGAATCGTAGGCAGCGTCCATGATCCGTTCGTGACAAAGGCATGAACGTTTTATGACGGGCTCCGGCGCAGCACGTCATCGAGCGGACATCTGCGCAGCGCGAGCGGAATGGCAGCGCGAGAGGAATGAAAGCCCGGAGCGAAGCCGAAAGGAGCGACGGATGAAGATCGAAGCCATTCAGGGCGACATCACCCGCCAGCAGCTCGACGCCATCGTCAACGCCGCCAACGAGTCGCTGCTCGGCGGCGGCGGTGTCGACGGCGCCATTCACCGCGCCGCCGGACCGGGCCTGCTCGATGAGTGCCGGGGACTGAACGGCTGTCCCACCGGCGAGGCCAGGATCACCGACGGCTATCGCCTGCCGGCTCAGAACGTGATTCACACCGTCGGCCCCGTCTGGCACGGCGGCAACGACGGCGAGGCCGAGCTGCTTGCCGCCTGCTACCGCAACTCACTGGCGCTGGCGGAAAGTCACGAAATCTCGAGCATCGCCTTTCCGGCGATCAGCACCGGGGCCTACGGCTATCCGCCGGAGGACGCGGCGCGGATCGCGGTCGAGACGGTGCGCGCCCACGAGCCGCAGCACGTGGCGCTGGTGCGTTTCGTGTGCTTCGACCAGGACACCCGGGACCTCTACCACCGGCTGCTGGACTGAGCGGCGGCGCGGGATCGCGCCACCGCCGGGCCGGCTCTCAGCCCCCGGCGTAACGGCTGGCGAGGGCCTGATAGAGGCGTTCCGGAACCGTGTCGGCGGGCACCCCGTCGAGATCGGCCAGCAGCTCGACCAGATGCTCGTTGTCTTCCCGGCCCTGCCAGGTCTTGCGGTAGGTGCCGGCCTTGTAGCCGTGATCCTGCCGGAAGTGGTTGAGGACGTTCTTGCCCACATAGAGCCGGAACAGCTCGGTGAGAGGCAGCGGCAGCGAGTCGAGCACGGCGACGAAGGGCTCCATGGCGAACAGCCGGTCGGACAGCGTCTGCTGGGCCAGGCCCTCCACGGCCTCGCGGAACGCCTCGCCGTCACCGGCCGGCTCGTCGGTGACGGCCATGAGCCGCTCCGCCACGGATTCGTCCAGCGTTCCGGCGCGCAGCAGATCGCTCAGGCCGAAGTGCCAGATGTCCACCACCTCGAGGCGCACCTGATCCAGGTCCGGCTGCTGGCGCTTCCACCACTTCCAGCCGAAATGATCGAGCAGCTCGGCACACTCGACCCACACGGCCCGGTAGTAGCGGTAGCCCTGGGTCCGCCATTCGGGGTGCACCTGCACGTTGTGGGCATCCTGCATGCGCGCCATGGTGTCGACCATGGCCCATGCGTCGGCTCGATCCATCACCTTCCCGCCGTCGGCACTAGAGGCCGTGAATTATGGGGTATTCTGTGAACCATGGCCAAAATGCTGCGCACCGCGCTCGTGATGCACCCGGTGGTCCGGGACGAGCTCATCCGCGACGACCACATGGCGCGGCTGGCCCGCGCCGTCGAGCTGGTGAATCCGGAGCCCGTGCGCAGCTTCGACGTCCTGGGCGTGGAACTCGGCCGCATCGAAGTGCTGATCACGAGCTGGGGCGCGCCGCCGGTCGGACCCGAGGTGATCGAGCGCATGCCCAAGCTGAAGCTCATCGCCCACCTGGCGGGCAGCGTCAAAGGCTTTCTCGACGACATCGTCTGGCGCCGCGGCATCCTGGTCACCAATGCGGTGGCCGCCAACGCGGTGCCCGTCGCCGAATACACCCTGGCCGCCATTCTGTTCGCCAACAAGAAGGTGCTGCAGCTCAACCGCGCCTACCTGGCCGCCCGGGAGAACCGCGCGCCCTGGGCCCGGGAGGCGCCGGACGTGGGCAACTACCGCAAGACCGTGGGCATCGTCGGCGCCTCCCAGGTCGGCCGGCTGGTGATCCGCCACCTGCGTTCCTTCGACCTGGACGTGCTGCTGTACGACCCCTACGTGCCGCCGCTGGCGGCCCGGGACATGCGTGTCTCCAAGGTCACCCTGTCGGAGCTGCTGACGCGCTCGGACGTGGTGTCGCTGCACGCGCCGCTGCTGCCGGAGACCCGCCACATGCTCGGCAGCCGCGAGCTGGCGCTGATGGCCGACGGCGCCACCCTGATCAACACCGCCCGGGGCGCGCTCGTCGACCCGGCGGCACTGGAAGCCGAGCTCACCCGCGGGCGTCTGTTCGCCGTGCTGGACACCACCGAGCCCGAGGTGCTGCCGCCGGACTCGCCGCTGTACGATCTGCCGAACGTGTTCCTGACCCCGCACATCGCCGGCTCCCTGGGCCGCGAGACCGAGCGCCTGGCGGACTACATCGTCACCGAGGTGGAACGCTTCGCCCGGGGCGTCAGCCTGAAGCATCTGGTGCGCCGCGAGCTGCTGCCGCGGCTGGCGTGAGCCGGCGCTCCTGCCCAGGCCGCGATGCCCTGCCACCGGCCGGATCGCGCCCGGATTCGCGCTCCCATTCCGCCCCGCCCGACCTGTAGGAGCGATCTCCAGATCGCGATTTCACAGGACCTGTCCAGAGCGGCCCGAATCGCGATCTGGAGATCGCTCCTACAGGGTCTGCCGGGCGTGGTAGTCTCCGTCGGCTGAAAAATGGGGGACACCGCATGGATCTATCCTACGGCCCGGAGTACGAGGCGTTTCGCCAGGAGGTCCGGAAGTTCATCGACGACAACCGCGACCGCGCGCCGAAGGGCGCGGGCCTGCGCGATCCCGCTACGCTGGAATGGCAGAAGCTGCTGATCGAGAACGGCTACGCCGCCAGGACCATCCCCCGGGAATACGGCGGCTACGGCGCCGAGCCGGACATCCTGAAGTCGCGCATCATCGCCGAGGAGTTCGCCCGCGGTCAGGTGAGCCAGGGGCTCGGCGGCCAGGGCATCTCGATGCTGGTTCCCACCCTGCTGGAGATGGGTACCGAGGAACAGAAGCGTCAGTTCATCGCACCGACCCTACGCGGTGAGATGGTGTGGTGCCAGGGCTATTCCGAGCCCGGCGCCGGCAGCGACCTGGCGAGCCTGTCCACCAGCGCGACCCTCGACGGCGACGATTGGGTGGTGAACGGCCAGAAGATCTGGACCAGCACCGCCCACCTGGCGGACTGGATCTTCTGCCTGGTGCGCACCGAGCCCGACGCGCCCAAGCACCAGGGCATCTCGTTCCTGCTGTTCCGCATGGACACGCCGGGCATCGAGATCCGCCCGCTGGTGGACATGACCGGCGCCGCCAACTTCAACGAGGTGTTCTTCACCGACGTGCGGGTGCCGAAGGATCAGATCGTCGGCGCGCGCGGCCAGGGCTGGGCCGTGGCCAACGCCATTCTCGGCCACGAGCGCGACTCCCTGGGCAATCCCGACGCCACCCTGTCCAGGCTCAACGCACTGATCGAGCTCATGCGCAGCGAGACCATCGACGGCGTGCCGCTGCTCGAGCATCCGGTCTACCGGGACCGGCTGATGAAGCTGCAGGGCCGGGTGCTGGCCATGCGCTGCAACGACCTGCGGGTGCTGTCGTCCCGGGTCAACGGCACCGGCGGCACCGGCCTCGCCCGGCTGATCAACAAGCTCCAGGGCACGGAGCTGCGCCACGAGCTCGAGGGGCTCGCCATCGACGTCATGGGCGAGATCGGCCTGGCCTACGGCGACAACCCGTACCTGCGCGGCCACGGGAGCTGGCAGAGCCAGTACATGTATTTCCTGGGGCTGATCATCGGCGGCGGCACGTCACAGATTCAGAAGAACATCATCAGCGAGCGGGGCCTCGGCATGCCTCGCGAGCCCAAGGTGCAGAAGGGGTAAGGGCATGGAGTTCGGACTGTCCCAGGAGCAGACCATGCTGGCCGACAACGTCGGCCGGTTTCTCGCGGACCAGGTGCCCCTGGACCGCATCCGTCGGTTCGCCGAGGACGGCGACGACGCCGACATCTGGCAGGGCCTCGCGGATCTCGGCATTCCGGCACTGCTGGTGCCCGAATCCGCCGGCGGCGTCGGGCTCGGCTGCCTCGACGCCGCGCTGGTGGCGGAGGCCCTCGGCTACCACGCAGCGCCGGCGCCGTTTCTCGGCACCGCAGTGGCTGCGCCGATCGCCCTCGCCGGACTGCCCGCGGCAGACGAGCTGCTGGCCGGCATCGCCGCCGGCAGCACCCGGGTCGGGCTCGCCGTCGGCGAAGCCGCCGGTGCCCGGGCCGATGCCGGGGTGGCCCTGCGCGACGGCGCCCTGACCGGCAAGGCGCTGTTCGTCACCGACTATCCCGCCGACCGCTATCTGGTCGCCGACCGGGACGGTGCCCTGCACCTGATCGACGCGGACGACACCGGCGTGTCCCACCGTCCCCTGACCACCGTCGACCGCACCCGGCCCACCGGCGAACTCACCCTGGCCGGCGTGCGCGCCCAGCGGATCAGCGAAGACCCCCAGGCCCTGGCCCGCCTGCTGGACGTCACCCGGGTGATGCTGGCCGCGGACACCCTGGGCGCCGCCCAGGCCATGCTCGACAAGGCCGTGGCGTATGCCAAGGAGCGGGAGCAGTTCAACCGCCCCATCGCCTCGTTCCAGGCGGTGAAGCACATGTGCGCGGAGATGGCCGCCGACATCGAGCCCTGCCGGGCCATGGTCTGGTATGCCGCCCACGCGCTGGATCACCTGCCCGACGAGGCCCACGTCACCGCCTGCCACACCAAGGCCCATCTCGCCGAGGTGGGCAAGTTCGTCGCCAGGACGGCGACGGAGGTGCACGGCGGCATGGGCTTCACCGACCTGCTGGGACTGCACTACTGGTTCAAGCGTATCGGTTACAATCGGCAGCTCCTGGGCACCCCCGAGCGCCTGCGCGAGGAGGCGGCCCGGGCCCAGCAACTGACCGCCTGAGGGACCACGGACCGGGGACCGAGGGCGAGACACGGGGGTCGCCGGCGCAGCCATGGCAGCATCATCGACCACACTGCCGGTACTGCCACTGAAGAACACGGTGGTCTATCCGCAGATCATCGTGCCGCTGGCCATCGGCCGTGCCATGTCCCTGGCCGCCGTGAACAGCGCCCTCGACCACGGCCGGGAGCTGGTGACCGTGGCCCAGCGCGATCCCGACGAGCAGCAGCCCGAACGCGACGGCCTGTACGACGTCGGCACGGTAGTGACCATCTCGCGCATCGAGAAGCGCGACCAGGGTGCCCAGATCATCGTCCAGGGCCTGCGGCGGGTGCGGCTGGGCGAGTGCCGCTGGGACGGCGAGCAGCTTCTCGCGGAGGTGACGCCGCTGCCGGACGTCACCATGGCGAGTCTCGGTGACGACGAAACCGCCGCCGAAGCGCTGGTGCGCGAGAATCTGCAGCTCGCCCAGGCCATCGCCCATCTGTTCGATCAGGACAACGGCGCCCAGATCTACCAGCAGCTCGTCGGCTCCCTGCCGGACCCCATCACCCAGATGTACCGCATCGCCTCCCTGGCCAACCTGGACCTGGAGCGCGAGCAGGCGGTGCTCGCCTGCGACGACGCCCTCGCCCTGCTGCGGGAGGTGCACCGCATTCTGCTGCACGAGCAGAAGGTCACCGAGCTGCGCCGGCAGATCGCCCAGCAGGCCCGGGACGACATGGAATCCCAGCAGCGCGAGCACCTGCTGCGCCAGCAGAAGCGCGCCATCGAGCAGGCGCTGGGGGAGGACGAAGGCGACGAGGACATCCGCGAGCTGAAGCAGGAGCTGGACGCAGCGCGGCTGCCCGAAGCGGTGCAGAAGGAGGTGGACCGGGAGCTCAAACGCCTGGCCCGCATGTCCGTCAACGCTGCGGACTATCAGGTGGCCCGGGCCTATCTGGAGCTGGTGGCCGAGCTCCCCTGGCACCAGCGGACCGAGGACCAGCTCGACCTCGAGCATGCCCGGCGGGTGCTCGACGAGGACCACTACGGCCTGGAGGAAGTGAAGTCCCGCATCCTCGAGTCCCTGGCCGTGCTGAAGCTGAACCCCGAGTCCCACGCGCCGATCCTGTGCCTGGTCGGCCCCCCCGGCGTCGGCAAGACCTCGCTCGGCCAGTCCATCGCCCGGGCCATGGGCCGCAAGTTCGAGCGGTTGAGCCTGGGCGGCCTGCACGACGAAGGCGAGCTGCGCGGCCACCGGCGCACCTACATCGGCGCCATGCCCGGGCGCATCATCCAGGGTGTCCGCCGGGCGGGCGTCACCAACCCGATCCTCCTGCTCGACGAGATCGACAAGCTCGGCCGCGACTTCCGGGGCGATCCGTCGGCGGCCCTGATGGAAATCCTCGACCCCGCCCAGAACAAGGACTTCCGGGACAACTATCTGAACCTGCCCTACGACCTGTCCGGGGTGTTCTTCATCACCACCGCCAACACCCTGGAAGGCATCGCCCGGCCGCTGCTCGACCGCATGGAGGTGCTGGAGCTGTCCGGCTACAGCGACCAGGAGAAGCGCGCCATCGCGCGCCGCTATCTGGTGCCCCGGCAGCGCCGGGAGGCCGGCCTCACGGAGGTCCAGCTCGACATCGGCGACGAGGCCCTGGACGTGATGATCCGCCGCTACACCCGGGAGGCGGGGGTGCGGGAGCTCGAGCGGGTCATTGGCCGGCTGGCCAGGAAGCGGGCGCGGCAGGTGGTGGACGGTGAGACCGTCGCCTCGCAGATCGGCCCCGGCGATCTCACCGGCCTGCTCGGGCCCGAGAAGTTCAAACGCGACCTGTACCGGGAGACGCTGACCCCCGGCGTGGCCGCCGGCCTGGCCTGGACGGAAGCCGGCGGCGAGGTGCTGTACGTGGAGACCGCCCTCACCCAGAAGGAGGACAAGGTGTCCCTGACCGGCCATCTCGGCCAGGTGATGCAGGAGTCGGCGCGGGCCGCGCGCAGCTATCTGTGGTCCGTGGCGGAGCAGGTGGACATCGACCGGGACAGCATCGACAACCACGGCATTCACGTGCACGTGCCCGAGGGCGCGGTGCCCAAGGACGGGCCCTCCGCCGGCGTCACCATCGCCGTGGCGCTGGTGTCCGCCTACCGTCACCGGCCCGCCCGGGCCGACGTGGCGATGACCGGCGAGCTGACCCTGTCCGGGCTGGTGCTCGCAGTGGGCGGCATCAAGGAAAAGGTGCTGGCCGCGCATCGCGCCGGCTTCCGCCACGTGATTCTGCCCCGGGACAACGAAGCCGACCTGGCGAAGCTGCCCGACGAGGTGCGCCGGGAGATGTCGTTCACCCTCGCCGACCATCTGGACCAGGTGCTGGACGTCGCCTTTGACCACTGAGGACGACGCCGCACCCGGCGGCGGCAACGGCCTGGCCCTCGGGCTCACGGCCGGCGGCGCGATCCTCGGCGGCATGGCGGCCGGCCTGGCCGGCGCCTTTCTGACTGCGGTGGCGGTATACGCCGCCGTCCGGCTGCGTCAGCAGCAGCGCGCCCTGGCGGCGCTGCACCGGCGCGTCACCGAACTCGAACGCCGCGGCGGCGCGCCACCGGCCGCCGGGACGATCGCCGAGGCGGAGACCGCCGAGCCCGAGACCACCGGTGCCGCCAGCGCCGCCGGGGCGGAGGCATCGATCGGCCAGCCCGGACCCGACCCGGCGCCGGCGAGGGACGACGCCGCCGCCGGCGCCATCGCCCCCCCACCGGAAACCGCCTTCGAACGGGCCGTCCGCTCGGCGCTCGGCCGCGCCTGGCGGTTCCTCACCACCGGCAACCCGGTGGTCAGAATCGGCGTGGTGGTGCTGTTCTTCGGCGTCGCATTCCTGCTGCGCTATGCCTACGAGAACGCCCTGCTGCCCATCGAGCTGCGCCTCACCGGCAGTGCGGCCGGTGCCCTCGCCCTGATCGCCGCCGGCTGGCGCCTGCGCGATCGCGCGGACACCTACGGCCTGGTGCTCCAGGGCGCCGGCGTGGGCATTCTCTACCTGACCATCTTCGCCGCCGCACGGCTGTACGACATGGTGCCGCTCACCGCCGCCTTCGGCGCGCTGGTGGTGCTGGTGGTGGCCTCGTCCGTGCTGGCGGTGGTGCAGGGCTCCCAGGCGCTGGCGCTGTTCGCCACCAGCGGCGGCTTCCTCGCGCCGGTGCTCACCGCCACCGGCGAGGGCAGTCACGTGGCACTGTTCTCCTACTACGCCCTGCTCAATGCCGGCATTCTCGCCATGGCCTGGTTCCGGAGCTGGCGCTGGCTCAACTGGGCCGGCTTCGTGTTCACCTTCGTCATCGGCGCCGCCTGGGGGCGCCAGTACTACCGGCCGGAGCTGTTCGCCACCACCGAGCCGTTTCTGGTCCTGTTCTTCCTCTTCTACCTCGGGGTCAGCGTGCTGTTCGCCCGCCGCCAGGCGCCCGCCCTGGCCGGGCTGGTGGACGGCACGCTGGTGTTCGGCACCCCGGCGGCCGCCATGGGGCTGCAATGGGCGCTGGTGCAGGACATGCCGTTCGCCATGGCCTACTCCGCCCTGGCGGCGGCCCTGGTGTACGCCGCTCTGGCCTGGTGGCTGAAACGCCGCGGCGCCTTCGGTCATCTGCTGGGGCAGTCCTTCGTCGCCCTGGCTCTGGTGTTCGCCACCCTGGCGGTTCCTTTCGCCGTCGACGACCAGCGCCTGACCGGCGCCGTCTGGGCGTTGGAGGGCGCCGGTGTGCTGTGGGTCGGCCTGCGGCAGCGGCAGTGGCTGGCCCGGGCCGCGGGGCTGGCCCTGCAGCTCGTCGCCGCCGGCGCCTACGTCGTGGACTGGCAGGGCGGCAGCCGCGGCATGCCCTTCGCCAACGGCGACTTCCTGGGCGCCGCCCTCATCGCCGTCGCCGCCGGCCTCACCGCCTGGCTGCTGTTCCGGCACCGGGAGACGCTGTCCCGCCTCGAGCGGCCCCAGCAGCTCGCCTGGGTGTGGTGGGGGGCCGCCTGGTGGACCGCCGCCGGCCTGCAGGACGTGGCCCGGCTGGCGTTTCCGAACCCGGCCTGGGAGAGCAATCAGCACGAGCACGCGGCGGTGCTGTTCCTGGCCGCGAGCGGTGCCCTGCTCACGGCGGCGGCACGACGCCTGACCTGGCCGGGTGCGTGCCAGCCGGTTCTGCTGCTGCTGCCCGCGCTGTGGGCGACGCTGCTCGGTCTGGACGTCGACTGGCGCCGGGCCAGCCCATGGCCGGACCTGGGATGGCTCGCCTGGCCCGTCGGGCTGGCCGCGGTCTACTGGCACCTGGCCGTCCGGGACCGTCTGGCGGACGAGGTCTCGGCCCGTGTCAGCGCCCTCTGGCACACCGGCGCCTGGTGGCTGATCGCCGTGCTCGCCGCCTGGACCGCGGCCGCGCTGCTCGCCGCCACCGATCTGGGCGGTGCCTGGCAGGCGGCATCCTGGGGTGCCGTGCCCCTGATCGCCCTGTTCCTCGTGGTTCGCCTGGCGGCCGGGCCCGCCGCCGTCCGCTGGCCGCTGACGCTGCACAGGGACAGCTATCAGGGCCGCGGCCCGGACGCCGCGATGGCGCTGCTGACCGCCTGGGTGGTGCTGTCGGCCACCTGGCCCGCGGACCCGGACCCGCTGCCCTACCTGCCCCTGCTGCACCCGCTGGAGCTGACCCAGCTCGGCATCCTGCTGGCGGCCTGGCGCCGCTTCACGGGGCCGTCGGCGAGCGCGCTGGTGGGCCCGGACACCGCCCGGCAGATCGTCGGCGCGGTCGCGTTCGTGTGGCTCAACCTCTGCACCGCCCGGGCCGTGCATTACTATGCGGGGGTGAGCTATCCGCTGGACCGCATCTTCGCCACCGACGCCTTTCAGACCGCCGCGTCGATCCTCTGGACCAGCACGGCGCTGCTGCTCATGGGACTGGGCGCCCGCCGGGCACGACGCGCCCTGTGGACCGTCGGCGCGGTGCTGCTGGGTGCCGTGGTGCTCAAGCTGTTCACCGTCGACCTGGCCAATCTCGGCGTGGTCGCCCGCATCGTCTCGTTCCTGACCGTCGGGGCCATCATGCTGATCATCGGCTATCTGGCACCGCTGCCGCCCGCCCGGGAAGACCGGCGGGAAGATCCGCAAGCCACCGCGGGGGATCCGGACCGATGAGAGGCCTGGCCGCCATCGGCCTGATGACCCTGCTGCTGCCCGCCGGCGCCGCGGCCGCGGACACGCCGGCGCCGGACGGGTTCGCCCGGGTGCGCCAGATCGAGCCCGCCGGCGAGTCTCCGGTCCAGCGCGTGATCCTGCCCGCCGACGTTTACCCCTGGACCAGCCGTCGGGATCTCGGCGACCTGCGCGTGTTCAATGGCGCCGGCCAGCCGGTACCCCACGCCGTCGGCGACGGTGCGCAGCCGCCGACCGACGACGTCACGGTGCCGGTGCCCGCCTTCGATCTGCCCGCGGCGGGCACCGCCGACGGTCTGCCCGCCGGTGTGGACGTGGAGGTGCGGGACGACGGTCGGGTGGTGGCGGTACGCACCGGCAGCGCGGTGCCGTCCCCGCAGCCGGCGCTGCTGCTGGATCTCGGCGCCCTGCCGCAACCGGCCGCGGCCCTGCTGATCGACTGGCCGGACGGGACCGCCGACGCCGTGATCCGGCTGCGCGTCGACGCCAGCGACGACCTGGACGCCTGGCGCCCGGTCGTCACCAGCGCCACCGTCGCCCGGCTCACCACCGAAGGCCATCGCGTGGAGCATCGGGAGATCGCGCTGCCCCGAACTGACGCGCCCTACCTGCGGCTGGTTCAGATCGGCGGCGACGCGCCCCTCGTCGTCACGGCGGTCAGCGCGCGGATATCCCAGCCCCAGGCCGCACCCAGGCACTGGCTGACGGTGCAGGGGCGCGCCGGGGACGGCGCCCACGAGTTCGATTCCGGCGGCGACGTGCCGCTGGACCGGCTGGACGTGGCCGCGCCGCAGGCGACGTTTCTGGCCGAGGCGCGGGTGTTCGGACGCCAGCGGGACGACGCCCCCTGGCGCCTCATCGGTGACCGGACGTTCTACCGCGTCGCGCTGGAGGACGGCGAAGACGGCGCGATCAGCTCCGATCCCATGGCCGTTCCGGCACTGCGCTACTGGCGGCTGGAATGGCAGGGCACGGCGCCGGACGGCCCGGCACTGCGGGTCGGCTGGCGTCCCAGAGAGCTGTGGTTCCTGCGTCAGGGCGCTCCGCCGTTCCAGCTGGCCTACGGCCGCGGCGGGCTCGCCCCCGAGCCCTGGCCCATGCAGGACCTCGCCGACCGGCTAGGCGCAGGAGCGGCACTCGACACGCTGCCCCCGGCAACCCTCGGAGAGCCCGTCACCGTCGGCGGCCGCGCCAGCCTCGAGGCACCGCCGGAGCCGGTCGACTGGCGCACCCTGCTGCTGTGGGCCGTGCTCGTGGCCGGCGTCGCCGCAGTGGCCTGGCTCGCCGTCCGGGTGCTGCGTTGAGCCAGCGCCCATTCGAGACGCCAGCGGCAGCAGCTCCAGGCTGCGGCGCGCGGCGCTGCGCAGCTCGACGAAGTGCCACAGAGACCTGACCGGCGCCTGCAGGCCGGCGACGAGTCGCCGTCTAGTGGTCGAATCCATGGTGCCTGCTCCTGACCGATTCCCTGACACCATACCTTGGCCCTCCTGACAGCCTCGTGTCAGCAGCCCTTTAGACTTTCTCGATCTGAGCTCATGCTGGTGACAACGGTATGTCAGCAGTCGGCCACCTGGCGTGGCCCTGCATGTCAGTGGTGGTGCTAGCATGGCGGCATGCGTCCCGCCGACCGACTGTTCCAGATCGTCCTCGCCCTCGGCCGCGGCCGGGTGGTCACGGCGCGCCAGCTCGCCGAGCAGCTCGCCGTGTCCGAACGGACCATCTACCGGGACGTTCAGGACCTCATGGGCTCCGGCGTGCCCATCGACGGCGAGGCCGGCGTCGGCTACCGGCTGCGCCGGGGCTACCAGATCCCGCCGCTGATGTTCGACGTGGCCGAGCTGCAGGCGCTGGTGTTCGGTGTGCGGGTCGCCCAGGCCTACGGCGACCCGGACATGGCGGAGGCCGCGGACCGGGCGCTCGGCAAGATCGACGCGGTACTGCCGGAGCGGCTGCGCAGCGAGCTCGACTCCGAGCGCCTGGTGGTGCCGCCCGTGGCCCAGCCGCCGGGTGCCGCCGAGCTGCTCGGTGACGTGCGCGACGCCATCAACCAGCGCCGCCGGCTGTTTCTCGACTATCGCGACGCGGAAGGCAATGGCACCGAGCGCATCGTCTGGCCGCTGTCGCTGCTGTACTGGGGGCGGACCTGGACCGTCGGCGCCTGGTGCGAGCTGCGCCAGGCGTTCCGCAGCTTCCGCATCGACCGCATCGCCAGCGCACGCGCGCTGGGCTCCCGTTTTCCCGACGAAGCCGGCAAACGGCTGCAGGACTACTTCGCCGCCGTCCGCGACGGCGACTGCTGAGCGACGTCGGGCGGGCGTTTCAGCCCGTCGCCGCACGCCGGTACTGCAGCGCGTTGCCCTGCTTGCCGCACAACTCGATGGCGCCGGCCTCCCGCAGGCAGTAGGCCAGCTTCTGAGCCACCCAGCGCGGTGCGGCCATGCTTCCGGCCAGGTCGGCCGTGGTGAACACCTCGGGCAGCGGTGCCCCGAGCAGGCCGAACAGGTCGGCGCTGCTGCGGAAGCGGTGCTGCTCGAGCACCCGGCACAGCCGGCGCTGCACGGTACGCCAGCCCTTGCGCCGCCACGACACGCTGTCGCTACGCTGGCGCACCTCCTCTTCCTCGGTGAGCACCACCTCGAGCTCGAAGTTGGGGTGGTCGAGCAGGCGCGGGATGCTCACCAGCTCGGAGAGCACGTCGTGGACGGACCCGCGCTTGGGCGAACGCCGGCGGCTCGGCGCCTGATCCGGCTCCTCGGGCAGCTTGACGATGTAGCGCACGTGGGCCACCGGATGGACCAGCACCACGCGATGATGATCGAGCACCCGACCGAGCTTGCGCCGGAGCGCGCCGAAACCGCCGGTCTGAATCTCGAAGATGCAGTCGTCCCCGGCCACCACGTCGGCCACGAAGCTGCCCGCCACGGCCACTTCCTGACGCGCGCCGCGGCCGCTGTAGTGGTCCTTCAGGGCCTGGTGCAGGGGACTCTCGTTGAACACGCCGATGTTCACGGTCGGCCATTAATACCGATCCCGGCGGGAATTGCGAGTGGGGACGGCGGTGAGGCCCTGTGACATACTCGAAGACGGCGTCCGGCGACGGGCCGGCAGCCGCTACCAACCAACGACATCCTCAAGGGGAGAGAGCCTCGATGAGCAGCGCTGACGGCACCTGGAAGACCACGATGAACACGCCCATGGGCAAGCAGGAAGGCACCCTGACCCTCAAGACCGAGGGCGACAGCCTCACCGGCAAGCTGGCCGGCCCCCAGGGCGAGATCGACGTGGCCGACGGCAAGGTGGACGGCGACAGGCTGACCTGGAAAGCCAGTCTGACCAGCCCCATGCCCATGACGCTGGAGTTCGACGCCACCGTCGCCGGCGACGAGATCAGCGGCAACGTCAAGCTGGGCGCTTTCGGCAACGCGACTTTTTCCGGCACCCGCGCCTGAGTCGACGCCCCGGGCCCGTGCTCAGTCCGCGTCGTCCAGCAGGCGGCCGACCACGGCTTCGGGCTCCGCCTGCGCGTCCCTGAATCCGGCCAGCCGGTCGTAGACGCCGGCGGCGGCGTCGTGGAAACCCCGCGGCAGGCCCGCCGCCGCGAAGGTGTCCGCGATCTCGCGCATCTCGCCGACGAACCGCCAGGCCTTGGGCGCCGTGGCCCGGGCCGAGGCGGCGAACCGGTCGGCCAGGCCCGGCTGGGACAGCCCCCATTCTTCCGTCAACGCGGCGGCCACGTCCTCGTGCTCGGCCAGGGCCCGGACCGCCAGCAGCAGGGCGGCGGACCCTTTGGTGTAGGCCGCATACGCCATCTTCAGCCCTGACGCCGCACCCACCGGCCGATCGGCCAGGGCCACGGCGGCCAGCGGACCGCTGCGGAACCAGGCGGCGGCGACGTCCGCCGCGGCGCCCGACAGATACAGCCGGGTGGTCCCCGGCCGCAGCGCCGGCGGGCCGATGATGCCGCCGTCCACCAGCCGCTCACCGAACCGCGCCTCCAGCGACCGCACCGTGGCCGGGGCAATGGCGTTGGCGTCGACGTACAGACCGGCGAACCCGGCTTCGTCCACGGCCCGGGCCACGGCGGTCGCCTGATCCGGCGGGCACACCGACACCACCCCGTCCGCCCCGCGCACGGCCGTCGCCAGATCCGCACAGGTCTCGAGTCCCGCGTCCGTCGCCCGGCGCCGGGTCGGCTCGCGGCGGCCGTCGGCGACCCAGCGCACCCGGTGACCCCCGGCCCGCAACGTGGCACCGACGGTCACTCCCATGGCGCCGGGGTGCAGCAGCACCAGGGTGCTCACTTGCGGTAGTCCAGCGGCGGGTCCCGATCACCGAGCAGCGCCTGGTACTCGAAGTCGCTGCCGCGGCGGCCCTCGAACTCGTCCCGGGCCGCGGCCCGCAGCTCCGGATTCTCGTAGAGGTCCACCGCCGTCACCGCCAGCAGCCGGGCCGCCAGCAGCATGCCCTTGTGGCCGATGGACGTGCCGCCGGCGGCCACGGCCTGCCAGCTGTGGGCCGGCGTGCCGGGCACCCAGGTGGCGGTGCCGAAGCCGACGGTCGGCACGGTCCAGCTCACATCGCCAACGTCGGTCGAGCCCATGTTCTGGCGGAACACGAACGGCTGCACGTCGCCGGCCGCCGACACCGGCGGCAGCTTGCCGCCGAGGGTGCTGCGCAGCTCCCGGGCGAAAGCCAGCTCGTCGGCGTCGTACTCGATGCCGCCGAGCTGCTGGAGGTTCTCGTGGACCAGGCGCGCCAGCACGTCGTTGGGCAGCACCGGGTAGTTGCCGTGCATCACCTCGTAGCTCATCTCCGTGCCGGTGCCCAGCGCACCGGCGCGCGCTGCGTCCACCACCCGCTCGAACAGCGACTTCACCATCTCGGGATCGGGATTGCGCACGTAGTAGTAGACCTGCGCCTCCTCCGGAACGATGTTCGGGGCGTCGCCGCCGTCGGTGATGACGTAGTGGATCCGCGAATCCTGGGGAATGTGCTCGCGCATCAGGTTGACCATGAAATTCATGGCCTCGACCCCGTCCAGGGCCGACCGGCCCCGCTCCGGCGCCGCGGCGGCGTGGGCGGCGATGCCCTTGAAGGTGAAGCGCCCCGACTTGTTCGCGGTGCTGCTCGACGGCGACGCGTCGTTGCGGTCGCTGGGATGCCAGTGGAGCATCACGTCGACGTCGTCGAACAGGCCCGCCCGGGTCAGATAGACCTTGCCGGAGCCGCCCTCCTCTGCCGGCGTGCCGTACACCCGCACGGTACCGGGCCGGCCGGTCTCTTCGAGCCAGGCGGCGATGGCGGCACCGGCGGTGGCAGAGGCGGCGCCGAACAGATGATGACCGCAGGCATGGCCGGCGCCGTTCTCCTCGAGGGGCCGACGCTCCGGCACCGCCGCCTGGGACAGCCCGGGCAGGGCGTCGAACTCGGCCAGGATGCCGATCACCGGCTCACCGCTGCCGGCGGAGGCGACGAAGGCGGTGGGAATGTCGGCCACGCCGGCCTCCACCTCGAAACCGCGGTCGGCGAGAAAACCCTGCAGGCGCTGACTGCTGTCCGCCTCGAGATAGCCGACCTCGGCCAGGCGCCAGATGTCCTGGGCCAGCGCCCGTGCCGCCGGCGCGTTGGCCTCGACGTGGCCGAGCACGCCGTCCTCCGCGGCCAGGGCCGCGCTGACGACGCCCAGGCTCAGCAGGAGCGCCGCGCCCATCGATCTGCATCCGTTCATGGTGTCCTCCCGTGCATCTCCTGCCACTGTGCCGGCGATCCATGGGCAGCGCAATTGTCAGACACGTTCAGGTTGGGTTAAGTTGCGGGCGACTAGCCTCCGGACCGTCTGTCAACGGGAGTCCGTGCCATGTCCCGCGCCACCAGTCTCTGGAAATCCCGATCCCGCCGCGGCCTGCTCGCAGCGGCCGTCGTGCTGGCTGCGCCTCTGGCGGCCCTGCCGCCCAGCACGCCCGACCTGACGTCGCTGGTGCAGACCGGCCATCCGGTGGCGAGCATTCCCACCGCCGACAGCGTGCGCGATTTCCGGCCCCTGGACGGCGAGCACGTCATGCTGGCGACGGAGGAGCATCGCTATCTGCTGACGCTGAACCGGGAGTGCGTGGGTCTGCGCTGGGCACGCCACGTCGGCGTGACGGCATCGGACAACACCATATGGGCGGGATTCGACGCGCTCACCGCCGACGGCGAGGCCTGCCCGATCCGCGAGATCCACCGGGTCACCGACTCGGGCCTGGACGAGCTGTAGCAGCCTCCGGCGCGCGAGCCCGGCCGGAGCACGCCCCGGCCGGACGCCCCCCGCCGCCCGTCAGGTCGGCAGGAAGTGCACCGGATAGCTGATGGTGGTGACGCCCACGTCGCGCCTGCCGAAATCGAACAGGCGGATGCGGTTGAGAATCTTCGCTACCACCTCGTCGTCCGCCAGCTCCGACGCCACGACCTTCACGTCCGTGACCTGGCCGGAGGGCGCAATCACCAGCTCGAGCACCACCTTGCCCTGCAGGGTCGGATCGGCCCGCAGCGCGCGGTTGTAGATGGCGAAGATGGCGCCCTTGTTGGCGTCGAAGATGCGCCGGATCTCTTCGATGCTGCGGCTGCGCGGATCCACCTCGCGACGTTCGCGGACGCCGCCGGTGCCTTCCTGGGCCTCGGGCGCGTCGACCTTGGTGGTCTCACGGCCCGACAGCGCCACCCCGCCGGTGTCCCGGGACAGGGCGGCGACGTTGACGCCGGCGCTGCGCGCCGCGTGCTTGGAGGTCAGCACCGAGCGGTCGATGGTGGCGGCCTCGCCGGCGCCGCGCTGAATCGCGGCGGTATCCTGCAGCTTGCCCACGTCCACGGACTCACGCATGTCGGCGAAGGCGTCCTTGAACGCCAGCAGACCCGAGGTCGCGGCCTTCTCCCGGGCATCGGCCACGGTCTTCTGCGGCTCCGGCTTCACTTCCTTCACCACCTCCGGCTCCGGCGGCTTCTCCGGCTCGGGCTTCGGCTCCTCCTTGACCTCCTCCTGCTTCGGCGGTGGCGGCGGCGGCACCGGCTTGGGTTTCTCCATGACGATGCGGGCGAGCTGGGGCGGCAGCGCTTCCTGCTCCTCCCGGGATACCTCCGGCAGGGTGACGAAGGGAATCGCGATGCCCACCAGGGCGATGACCGCCAGACAGATGGTCAGCCAGCGGCGGAACCGGCGGACATCGTCCTGCCCCAGCGTCCAGGGGAGCGAAAAGGCGTTCGGGTGGTAGACGTGGGCGGCGCTCATGCTTCCGTCTCCGGCACGACCCGGTTCACCGCCAGCGAGATGCGAGCGAAGTCCTCGGCCTGGCAGGTGTACATGATCTTCTTGAGCAGCCAGTACGGCAGCTCGTGATCACCCATGATGGTGATCTCGTGACCACCTTCCGGGACCGCACCGCGGCGTCCGGCCTGGTAGGCGAGCTCTTCCGACAGCGCCGGGATCAGATTGCCGCCGGCACCGGCGAGCTCGGCCACCCGCGCCACCGGCCGGCCCTGCACCACCACGTCGTCGTGGCTGACGGAAATGACCAGGCGGTTCTCCGGCCGTTGCTCGGAACTCGAGTCCGGCAGCTTGATCTTCGAGCTCGTCTGGAGCACCTCCACCTCGGAGGAGTTCACCATCAGGAAGAACACCAGGATGGTGAAGATGTCCATCAGCGAGACGAGATTGAGCGCCGCCGACTTCCTGCGCTTTTGCTGCGCGCCGCGCCGCTGCTGGTGACGGAAACGGCTCATGAGCGGCCTCCGGCGGCGGCATGCCCACCCGTAGGAGCGGCCTCCGCCGAGCGCAGCTCGGCTACGCGAACATCGTTCGCGCGGCCGCGATCCGCCACATCCACCGAAGATCGCGGCCGGGAGGCCGCTCCTACGATGGGAGAGTCGGACGCGGGGGCGTCACCCAGCGAGATCACGGGGAACAGCTCGGCCTGCACCACTTCCATGTGCTGCACGGTGGGGTAGGAGCGGACCGTGTCCATCACCGACACCAGGGTCTGGTAGGGGGTCTTCTCCTCCAGCAGCACCATGATGTCTTCTTTCTCCGGCATGCGACGCTTGAGCTCCTGCATGACCTCGGACAGACCGGCGTAGTCGTAGGCCTCGTCGATCTTCGGCAGGGTCTTGATCACGCCGCCGCGACCGTCGGCCACCACGAAGGCGTCGGCGGTCACCGTCACCTCGAGATGCACGGCGTCGGGATCGAGTTCCCCGGCGGCGGCATCACCGGCCGGGAAGTTCAGATCGATCACCGTGGTGTGGGTGAACACCATGGACAGCAGCAGCACGGGCACCAGCACGATCATGAGATTCATGAAAGGCGTGACGTCCAGGTCCGCGGCCTCGTGATGCTTCCTGATGCGCTTCCTGACGCGATTCATGGCGTGCTCCTCGTCCCTGATCGGCGGTGAATCAGGCCTTGGCCGTCTGGGCCTGGCCGGCGGCCGGGCGCTCGTCGCCTTCCATCAGGTTGAGGAACTTCACCACGGCGATCTCCAGGCTCTCGACGATGGCCGAGGTCTTGCTCTGCAGCACCGAATGGACGAGCAGCAGCGGAATCGCCGCCATCAGCCCGAACGCGGTGGTGTTCATGGCGATGGAGATACTCTCCGACAGCAGCGTGGCCTTCTCCGCCGGATCGGCGTTGGCCACCGCGGTGAACGCGGCGATCAGACCGATGATGGTCCCTAGCAGACCGAGCAGCGTGGCGATGTTGGCGAAGGTGGCGAGGTAGGGCGTACGCCGCTCGATGCTCGGCAGCACTTCCAGCAGGCCCTCTTCCATCGCGTACTCGATGTCGTCCCGGCGCCGGGACGAGGTGCGCCGGTTCAGGCCGTCGGCGATGATCCGGCTCATGGCGGACTTCGACTTCTGCACCACGTTCGCCAGCTCGCGCTGGTTGCGCTGCTTGAGCAGCGGCAGGATGCGCTCGAAGTCGCGGCGGTTGATGCGGGTCTGGTTGGCCAGGTAGAAATAGCGTTCCAGGGCGATGGCGACGCCGATGCCCAGCACCACCGCGATGGGGTACATGAACGGTCCGCCCTCCTGGAAGAAGCTCACTACCGTCTGATACATGTCCATGTATTCACTCCTTGGAGTCGCTCGCTTTTGATTCGCGGCCCGACCCGGCGGGCCCCTGCGCGCCTTCCGGCGCGGTGGCTGTGGCGGCCTCGAAGTAGGCCAGTTCGCGCCGGTACGCCGGTGGGTACAGGCGACGGAACAGTTCGACTTCCGCGAAATCCGTCCTCAGCTCGATCTCCGGCAGGCCATCCGGCTGCTGCCAGGGAACGATATACAGAACTTTCGGCAGCTCTTGGTTGCCGGAGATCACGGTTTCGTCGAGTTCGATCTTGCCGGCGGGCATGGTGCCGGCCGGTTCACGGTTTTCGGGTTCGGCGGCCACGGACGCCAGGGTCACACCGCAGGAGATCGCGCCCAGGAGGGCGCTCCTACGGCAGAGGGTGAGGATGCGTGCTCGGGTGGTCATGAGCCGAGGCGCCGTTCGAGGTCGACGACCCAGCCATTGACCTGTCTGTCGGGCTCGGCGGCGAGATTCTGGTACTGGCGGTAGGCGGCCAGGGCGTCGCCGAGGCGGCCGAGATAGAGGTCGTAGAGGATGCCCAGGTTCAGGTACGCAGCCTGGTAGTCGGGCTGGTACTCGAGGCAGGCCAGGTAGTGCGCCTCGGCCCCCTGGAAGTCGCCGCGCTTGCGCAGCAGCACGCCGAGCTCCGTGCGGGCGGCGCAGTTGGCGGGATTGGCCAGCACCGCCTGCTCCAGCGCGCCGAGGGCCTCCTCGGAGCGCTCCTGGGCCAGATACACCTGGGCGAGGTTCACCCAGGGCCCGGCCAGCTCCGGCTGGTCCGCGGTGACCTCCAGCAGCAGCGCCTCCGCCTCCACCAGCCGGCCGTCGAGAAACAGCTCGGTGGCGCGGGCGAACACGTCGGCGTTGTGTCCCGAGACTTCCGGCATCGGCGGCATGGGCCGGGCCACGGGCCCGGCGTCCGCCGCGGCCGCGGCCGGATCGTCTCCGGCCGGGGTCAGCTGCGCCGGGCCGCCGGTCGACGCGCAGCCGACCAGCGCCAGGCACAGCGCCGCGCTAGTGAATGCTTTCCACATAAGCCACATCCAGTTCCTGCTTGTCGAAGCGTGCCGGCATCAGGCGGCCGAGCTCTGTGAAGCTCTTCTCAACCCAGTCGTTCCACAGCCCGTCCCAGCTCCGCCGCATGTTGATCTCGTGCAGCGAGATGGCCTGCTCCTCGAAGGGAAACGCCTGCTCTTCCAGGAGAATCTCGTACTGGGCCATCTCCAGCTCCGACAGGCCGTCGGGCCGGTCGGACGCCATGATCGCCGCCGCCAGATCGGTGAACAGCGTGCCGATGCGGTAGGTGCTCGCGGTAGCGAATTCGGCCACCTGGTACTCCGCCGCCTGCTCGTAGGCGCGCACCGCGTCCTTGAGCACCTTCTGCTTGCGCTTCAGGCTGTCCTTCAGCGGGTGCGTCAGCCGCACCGCGGCGAACGCGGCCCGGGCATCCTCGGCCAGCACGTACCGGGCCTCGGCGGCGAGATAGGTGGCACGCTCGCTGGCGGACCGCCCCATGGCCCGATGAATGTCGATCTTCTCCGCCAGCCAGTGGCGCCGCCGGGTCTCGTCGCCGGTGCGCTGATACAGCGTGTCGAGGTGGTGGACGGCTTCGAGACGCTGCTCGATGGGCTCGTGGTAGCCGTTGGCATAGTCACGGAAGTAATCGATGGCGGCAGCCAGGTCCTCCTGCGCCAGGTAGAGCTCGGCCGCCCGATAGAGGGACTGGCGCCGGACTTCCGGATCCGGATCCTCGTCCGCCAGGCGCACGTACTCGCCGGCGGCGGCGGTCATGTCGCCGGTCTCTTCGTACATGGCGGCGAGGCGCTTGCTGACGTCCCGGGCCAGCTCGTGGTCCGGATAGGCCGCCCGGAACTCGGCCAGCAGGCCGGCGGCCCGCACCGTCTGTCCGGCCGCCTCGGTCACCGCCACGGCATCGTAGTGGCCCTGAATGGCGAGCTGCGCGCCCGGCGCGATGTCGGACAGGCGCAGGTAGTGCGCGACGGCGTCCTCGGTACGGGCCTCCGCCTCCGCGGCCTCGCCCTGTTTGTAGACCGTCGCCAGCAGTCGCTCGGTGATCCCGGGCCTGGCCTCCTCGTCCAGGGCGCCGGCGAGCAGCGACCGGTAGGCCCGTTCCGCTTCGGCATAGCGGCCGAGCTCGAAGCGGCCGTGTCCCTGGATGCGCAGCGCCGTCTCCCGCAGCCGCCACTCGAGCTCCGGCCAGGTCGCCAGCAGGTTGTCCGCCAGCTCGACGGCCTGGTCGTACTCGGCCAGCCCGTACAGGCTGTCCGCCGCATCGGTCTGCACTTCCGCGGCCCGCGGATCGCCGGTGAACACGAAGGCGAACTCGATCTGGGCGTCGATCTTGACCCGCTGCCACAGCTCGCGCTCGTCCGGACCCGCGTCGGCCACCATGCGTTCCAGGCCGAGAATGGCCGCGTAACCGGCCTCGTGGGCGTCGGGGTAATCCGGGAACTCCCGGACCACGCGCTGGTAAGCGGCCACGGCCGGGCCGTGCTCGCCGGCCTCGGTGTAGACCTCGCCGAGCAGGAACAGGTACTCCGCCGTGTCCGGGTCCTCCGGGAACGTCTGCACCAGCTCCTCGTACCATCCGGCCGCCTGCAGGTAGGTCGCCGGTTCGCCGGTCTCCTGGGCACCGGCATGACTGGTGCGGGCGAGCTCCTCAAGGAACTCGCGCAGGGGCTCCAAGTAGCTCTGCGCCACCTCGCTGCCGTGCAGCGCCCAAAACTCGCTGTTGATACCGTAGCGCCGGACGAAGGCCTCCTTCTTCGGCGGCACTTCGCTGGGGAAATCCGCCGCCAGCAGCGTCTCGATCATGCCCAGGTGCGCGCTCGGGGCACGCCGGTCCAGCGGGTTGTGATCGATGAAGGCCTGCCAGGTGGCGACGCTGTCGAGGTAGCGCTCGCGCTCGTGGTAGTCGTCCGCCAGCGCCTGATAGGCCAGGTACTGCCAGGCCGGCCGACCCAGGGCTTCCATCTGCGCAGCCAGGGTCTCGGCCCCGTCGAGGTAGCCCAGCGCCAGCGTGACCACGCGGAAGCTGTCGTCCAGCAGCTCCCGGTCGGTGGCCGCCAGGGCCGCGTCGTCGCCGTCCCTCACCAGGGTGTCGATGACGGCGAAGAAGCTCTCGAGCCCGGCCTCGAGATCGGAGCGCTTGAACTGGGACCAGCCCCGCATGTAGTTGGCGTTCTGCCAGTAGGGCGTGTCCGGCCCCTGGGCCACCACGAAGCCGTAGTCCGCCTCCGCATCCCCGTAGCGCTCCTGGGAAAAGGCGATCTCGCCGCGGCGGAACCGGGCCTCCACCCGGTAACGGCTGTCCGGGTAGTCGCCGATCAGGCGGTCGAGGTAGTACAGGCTCCGGTCCGGCCGGCCGGCCAGATCGTGCGCCCGGGCGAGCTGATAGAGGATCTGATCCTGGTTGTCGCCCTCGGCCTGGTCGAGCAGCGACTCGTACATGGAAATGGCGGCGTCGTAGGGGGCCGACTCGCCGGCGATGTCCCGGTCCTCGCCCACGCTCATGGACAGGTCCGCCAGGCGCTTGCCCACCGCGTGGTCTTCCTGCGGGTCCGGGATGCGCCCGTAGATACGCTCGTAGGCCGCCATCACCTCCTCGCGGGTGGGCTTGTCCGTGCGCGCTGCCGGCAGCTCGAGCGCCGGCAGGTCCCGGACCAGATCCGCCACGCCCGCACCGCGCCGGCCGAGGGGATCACCGCCACCGAACCAGGCGCAGCCGGCACAAGCCAGCACCAGCGTCATCACCGCCGCACGGATCACGAGTCGCCTCCGGCGGCGGGAGCAGTATCGGCGAGCTGATCGGTGGCCCGGGCGATGGCGATGCGGGCGGTGAGCAGGTACTGCTCGGTCTGCCGCATCTCCTGCCTGAGGCCGCGCTCCAGGGCCTCGGCGATGACCGCGCGGCGGCTGTCCAGTGCCGCCGCGACCCGGCCCGACACGTCGCCGGCGCGATCCGCGAGCATCACGAAATCGGTCTCCACGCCGGCGGCGAAACGGGATTCGGCTTCCGCCAGCCGCCCGATGCGGGCGTCCACGTCGGCCAGCAGGCTGCGATTGCCATCGAGCTGACGGGTCAGCTCGCGAATCCGCGCCGAACGGGTATCGGCGATGTCCCAGAACAGGGTGCCCAGCAGGCGCTCCACCCGGGCCTGGAAGCGCGGCCGGTCCGCCGCGGGCATGTGCTCGCGGATCAGCGTCGACATGGCGTCCAGCTCCTCGATGAGCGCGCGTTCCTCGTCGTTCGCCAGATCGAGCATCCACGCCGCCTCGAACCGCGCCGGCTCGCGCTGCAGGGTGGCGAGCTCGGCCTCGAGATCCGCCACGGCCCGAGCCAGCTCGGCCCGGCGCGCGACCAGTGCCTCGTCCTCCAGCATGCTGCGGGCGGCCCCTGCCCGGCGGCGGCGCTCGGCGGTGATTTCCTCGAAGGACTCGATGGTCGCCGGCAGCGCCTCGAGCCAGCGGGCCATGTCGTTCAGCTCCCGCCACTCGACCATCACCCGGTGCACGTCTTCGCCAGACAGCCACTCGATCCAGCTCTGGGCCCCCAGGGTGCCGTCGATGCGGCCCAGCGCCCGGTTGCGCGCGGCGTCGTCCGGCATGGCGAACACGTCCAGCAGGCGATCGACCCAGGCCGGGTCACGGGCGTTGCGGGCGGCGGTTTCCAGGGAGGCCAGACGCACCTCGAAGGCCTGTTCCGCCTCCCGGTAGCGATCCAGCGCGTGGGCCGGCGTGGCGAGCTGCTCGAGGCTCATCGGCAGGCCGATACGGGCCATGGCATGGCTGCGCGACCAGCCGCCGTCCTGGGCGAGCAGCGTCAGCCAGATGCGCGCCGCGAGCTCGTGATCCTCCCGGGCCATGGCGAGTTTGCCGTAGCTGGCCAGGGCCAGGTCCCGGTAGCGGCCGTCGCCGGGCAGCGAGCCGAGCATGGCCTCCGCGTCCACGGCGTCGTCGGTCTGACGGGCCATGACGGCCAGCGCCAGGCGACCGCGCTGCACCAGATCCCAGGTTTCCTCGTCCTCCGGGCGCAGGCTGCCGAGCCGCACGAAGGCCGCGTGGGACCCCTCGGCGTCGCCGGCGGCCCGCCGGGCCACGCCCAGATTGAACAGACCGTAGGCCAGGTAGCGGTCGTCGTCCGGCAGGTCGTCGAGGTGCGCCGAGGCGGCCGTGAAGTCGCCCCGGGCGAGGGCCGCTTCCGCGCGCATGAACGTCACTTCCGGGTGGCGACGCTCCCGGCCGAGCCAGTTGGCGCCGAGATCCACCCCGGCGAGCTCCGCGTCCATGGCGGCGAAATCGCCGCGCCGGTAGTGCTCCCGGGCGAGGTGAAAGGCGAGTCGCATGCGGTCGAGCTCGGTGAGCTCGGACTCGGCCACGGCGTCGAAGGTCTCGCTGGCGTAGCGGTGCAGGCCTTCCTGAAACGCGAAGCTGCCCTTCGCCAGCTCGAAGCGGATCGGCTCGTCACCGATGCGCTGCTGGCGCTCGGCCACCAGCACGTCGACGAGGGCCTGCTCGTAGTCCTCCTGGTAATAGGCGTACAGAGCCGACCGGTAGGTGAGCTCCTCCACCGCCTTGGCCGCCGGCGTCGCGAGCAGGCAGCTGAAGAAGAGCTCGCAGAGAAAGGACTTCACGTTGCCACCAGCCGCTCAGTTGCTGACCGCCGCGTGGAACTCCGGCTGGTACTTGCTCTCCGAGTCGCGGATGGCCAGCTCGACGAAGGTGGGCTCGAAGCCCTTGTCGAACTCGACGGTGGCGGCGCGCCGGTAATCACGATCGCTGGGTCCGCGGCCGGTGAAGAACGCGGTCAGCTCGTGCCTGCCCTGGTTGACGTTGCCGAGATAGAGCCGCTGAACACCGCCGCGCAGCAGCGCATCGATCTGCCGGTCGGTGTAGAGATGGTGGGTGACTTCCTTGCCGTCGAGCTTCACGGTCACCGCGTCGAGCTGGAAGAACTCGCCCACGTCCATGGACAGGAACACGGCGACCTGGGAGCTGGCGGGGAACAGCAGATCCTCTTCGAGGATGGTGAGATCCCGCTTCAGTGCGATCAGGTCCTTCTTCACCGCTTCGAGGTCGTCGCCGGGCGGAGCCGCCGCCCCGGTGGTCTCGGCGCGGCCGGGCATGGCGAGCAGCGCCGCGGCCAGCAGGACGGCCAGGCAGACGCCGGGGATTCCGGCGAGTCGTTCGGCAAACCGATGGCTGTTCATGGTCACGATCAATCCCTGTACGTGTTGTGTCCGCGAGCCCGACGGCGCGGTCCTGCCGCGCCCGCTGCGCCCCGTCCCGGGTGCGCTACTCGCGGATCAGCGCCTTCACCACCTCGACGTACTTGGCCTCGTCGCCGGGTTTGTAGCCGCGATGGATGTAGCGGACCACGCCGTCCCGATCGACCACGACCGTGCTCGGCATGGCTTCGAGCTTGTAGAGCTCGCTGACGAGCTGGCCCTCGTCGATCAGCACCGGAAACGTCACGGGAATCTTGTCGATCAGTTCCCGGGCCGGCGCCTCCTCGCCTTCGACGTTGATGCCGAGCACGGCGAAGCCGGTGTCGACGTACCGCTGGTGCAGACGGTCCAGCAGCGGCATCTCCTGACGGCAGGGACCGCACCAGCTCGCCCAGAAGTTGATCAGCACCACCTGACCGCGATATTCCTCGAGGCGCAGGTTCGACCCTTCGAGGCTCTTCAGCGTGAAGTCCGGCGCGCTGTCCTGAATGGTCACCGCCGCCGCGGGACCGGCCAGCCCGGCCGCCAGCAGCAGGATCAGCGCAGGCCGCAGAATCGCCTGGAGACGGCTACCGTGAATCATCCGACTATCTCCCTTTGCTCACATGACCGTGGCAGAGCCGTCGAGGAATCCGGGCGCTCGCGCTCCGGATCCATCGAACCGCCGGCCACTTCGACGCGGACAGCTTCGCCCCTGGGGGCCTCCGCGCCGTGCGGTCCATCCGTCGACCGCGTACACACCGCCGTCATGGCGATACGCTGGCTTCCCTGCCGGTTCACCGGATCCATCCGGTAGGGGCCGGTTTCCGTCGACTGCACGACACCCGATACTGCCTGGGCGCCGACGACGGATTCCGGCGGAACCGGAACGACTGCAGGACCGTACTGGCTCCGACAGTCGGGCCCTGTCCATGGGCCACGCTGACGACGAACGTTACTGAAGCCGCCGCCGGGGGGATGTGGTGATGGTCACGTTTTGGCACGCACCCGGTACGCGCAGGCGGTCGTCCGCGGTCAGGATGAGACCCAGGTCAAGCTCGAAACCCGGAGATCAGCCGTCTTCCAGCGGCGCCAGGTCGGCGGAGTAGCGCAGGCGCCCGTCGGCGTCGATGACGATGGCGTCGATGCCGGGCAGCCGGTCGATGAGGGCGAGCCCCCGCTCGGGGCCGAGCACGAACACGCTGGTGGACAGCGCGTCGGTGAAGGTGGCGTCGGGGCCGAGGATCGTCACGCTCCAGGCATCGGCAGCGGAGCGACCGGTGGCCGGATCGAGGATGTGGTGATAGCGCACCCCGTCCTCGACGAAGAAGCGCTCGTAGTCGCCCGACGTCGACACCGCGGTGTCCACCAGCGGCAGCACCGCGGCCATCGCGTCCTCGTTTCTCGGGTCCCGTACGCCCACGGTCCAGGGCTCGCCGCGCCGGTCGCCGAGAATGTAGGCGTCACCGCCCGCCGATACGCTGGCCTGGGTCACGCCGGCCCGACGCAGCAGCGCGATGGACCGGTCCACGGCGTAGCCCTTGGCGATGCCGCCGAGGTCGACATAGACGTCCGGGTGGCTGTAGCGCACCCTCGGACCGTCGGCGTCGAGCTCGACGTAACGGTAGTCGATGGCCTCGACGGCTTCCCGGATCTGCCCGTCGTCCGGACGCTTCCCCGCCCGGTAGTCGTAGTAGCGGCCGACGGAGGCGTAGGTGACGTCGAACGCGCCGCCGGTCAGCTCCGACACGCTGCGGCTGCGGGACAGCAGCTCGTACATTTCCGGAGACACCTTCACCCAGCCCCGTGGCGCGTCGCGATTGAGCACAGACAGGTCGCTCGACTCGACGTAGGGGCTGTAGGTGGCGTCGATGCGGCGCATCTCCGTCATCACCGCGGCGAGCAGACCCGCAGCCACCTCGGGGTCGTCATGCCAGATCTCGGCATGCACACGGGTGCCCATGATCGCCTGGGTGTCCTGGTGCCAGGCGCCCTGGGCCGGACCGGCGAGCCCGGCCATGAGCAGCAGCGCGGCAAGGAGGCGTGAACCGTGTCTCATGGCCGAAGCATAGTCCACGGACCGTCCTCCGGTTGCGCCCCGCCGACGTCCCGCCGCGACGGCCGCGCGGCGGCGGACGACGATCAGGCCGGCTCGCAGAGCTCCGCCGCCAGACTGGAAATCGCCACCCCGCGCCGACCCTGACGGATCGGATTGCGGTCGAAGCCGCTGGTGACCCAGCCCAGCGACAGCCCGGTGGCCGGATCGGCCCAGGCGAGCTGGCCGCCGGCACCGTTGTGGCCGAAGGCCTCCGGCGAGTTGCTGCGGCCGAAGCCGCGGAAGTGCCGGTCCTCGTCCCCGGCGATGATGATGCCGAGCCCCCGGTTCGCAGCCCGACGATACACGGGATCGACCATGTCGCCGGTGCGGACCCGCCGCGCGCTGGCGAGCATCTCCGGCTGCCACAGCTCGGTGCTCCCCAGACCACCGTGCAGCAGGGCCTGATAGAAGCTGGCCAGCGCCGCGGCGCTCATGATGCCGCCTCCGCCGGGCACGCCGACGGCGCGTATCTCGGGCCGATTGAAGTTGAGGATGGCCTCCTCGGTCACCTCGGTCACCGGCGGCTCCGGCATGCCCATCTGCCGGTAGTCATCGGCGGTCAGCGTTTCTCCGACGTGCACGCACGGCACGACGCGGTGATTCTCGGCCTCCGGCAGGCCGACGAACAGGTTGTCGAGGCCGAGGGGCACGACCAGCCGTTGCCGGACGAAGTCCCGGAAGTCCATGCCGCTGCGCCGCTCGATGATCTCGGCGATGACCCACATGGTCGCGGTGGGGTGGTACTCGAACCGGCTGCCCGGTTCCCAGTCGAGGCGCCACTGAGCGAAACGCGCCAGGCGCCGGTCCCGGTCCAGCCAGTCCAGGGGACGGAACGGGGCGTTGGGAAATCCCGCCGTGTGGGTGAAGAGCTGACCCACCAGCACCGCGTCCTTGCCGTTGCTGGCGAACTCGGGAACGATGTCCGCCACCCGCTCGTCCTCGGCGAGCTCGCCGGCCTGAAACAGCAGCCAGGCCGCCGCCGACGTCACCGCCTTGGTGGCGGAGAACACGCAGAACAGGCTGTCGTCGCCGGCGTCACCGAAGGTGTCCGAGTAGACCACCCGGCCGTGGCGGGCGACCGCGACCTGCACTGCGGGCAGCAGCCCTTCGTCCACCTCCCGACGTGCCCGCGCGACGAACGCCTGCAGGCGCTCCGGCACCAGCCCGGCGGCCAGCGCGTGGTCGAGCTTGTCATCCGTGATGATGCCCGCCTCACTCATGAATCCCCCCTATGCCCCGACACTCGTCCGCAGACACCGCATTGCCGGCGGATATGGTGTTGCCGCAGCATTCCTGCGGCTATATCGATAGATCGCGATGATTGCAGAGCCTCCTTGGTCAGGCAATCGGCGGTGGCTAGAATCCCGGGCTCCGCCACTCGAGGATCGGGCATGCAGCTCAGGCAAGGTTTCGACGGCACGGTCGGCAACACGCCACTCATCCGGCTCGAGGGTCTCTCCGCCGAGACCGGCTGCGAGATCCTCGGCAAGGCGGAGTTCCTCAATCCCGGCGGATCGGTGAAGGACCGGGCGGCCCTGTGGATGGTGCGCGAGCACGAGCGGACCGGCGCCCTCGTCCCCGGCGGCACCGTGGTCGAGGGCACCGCCGGCAACACCGGCATCGGCCTGGTTCACGTCTGCAACGCCCGGGGCTACCGCTGCATCATCTACATGCCGGACAACCAGTCCCGGGAGAAAGTCGCCCTGCTGGAAACCCTGGGCGCCGAGGTGCGCCAGGTGCCGGTTGTGCCTTACAAGGACCCGATGAACTACCAGAAGCAGGCGGGACGCTTCGCCGAGTCCCTGCCCGGCGCGGTCTGGGCCAACCAGTTCGACAATACGGCCAACCGCCGTGCCCACGAGGAAGGCACGGGGCCGGAGATCTGGGCCCAGACCGACGGCCGGCTCGACGCCTTCGTGGCGGCGACCGGTACCGGCGGCACCCTGGCCGGCGTCAGCCGCTACCTGAAGGCCCAGCGGCCCGACATCCGCACGGTGCTGGCCGATCCTATGGGCAGCGCGCTCTACGCCTGGGTGAAGACGGGCGAGGCCACGATGAGCAAGGGCCCGTCCATCACCGAGGGCATCGGCAACTCCCGGGTCACCGAGAACCTGGCCGGCACGCCCATCGACGACGCGGTGCAGGTCACGGACCAGGACATGGTGGACATGGTGTACCGCCAGATGCGCGAGGACGGCTGGTTTTTCGGCTCGAGCACGGGCATCAACCTGTGCGCCGCCGTGCAGGTGGCGAAGCAGCTCGGCCCGGGCCACACCATCGTCACCATCCTCTGCGACGGCGGCGGGCGGTATCAGTCGCGGCTGTTCAATCCCGAGTTCCTCGCCGAGAAGGGTCTGAAGATTCCTCAGGACTGATTCTTCGGGTGGATGTCGGAGGTAGGTTCATTCGAAGGGCCTGACGCACGGCCGCACGCACCCCCGCCGTGATGGCCGGAACCATCGATGGTATTCGTCATGCCTGTAGGAGCGGCCTCCGGGCCGCGATTCCGGTCGGCTGGCGGTGCTGGTCGGCTGAAGAGAATCGCGGCCGGGAGGCCGCTCCTGCGGCGGTGTAGGCGCCCGCATGGGTGTACCGGCGCCGTCGTCGCGGGTGCCGGGGAGACACTTTCGGCGCATTAGGGCCTCCCGGCGGCATCGGAGCCCGTCCGTCTACAAATCCGCCCGCGCGCCGAAGGTGTCTCCCCGGCGGCCGCTTTCGACGCCCTTCAGGCCACAACGCGGCAGCGAACCCGGCTGCTATCGACCCTTGAACACCGGCTGCCGCTTCTCCACGAACGCCTTCGCCGCCTCGCGATGATCCTCGGTCAGCCCCGTGTGCACGTGGTGCGTGGCTTCGAGGTCGAGGCATTCGAGCACGTCCGCCCCCATCGCCGCGCGGTTCAGGTTTTCCTTCATGTAGCGGTAGGCCGCCGGGGGACCGTCCGCCAGCCGGCGGGCCAGCGCCATGGTGGCGGCTTCGAGCTCGGCGGCCGGCACCACCTGGCAGGCGATGCCGAGGCGCAGGCATTCCTCCGCCGGCACCCGGTCCGACAGGTAGTAGATCTCCCGGGCCTTGGCCGAGCCCACCATCTGGGTGAGGAAGAACGTGCCGCCGTAGTCGCCGCTGAAGCCCACCCTGGCGAAGGCCGAGGTGATGAAGGCCTTGTCGCTCATGATGCGCAGGTCTGCCGCCAGGGCCAGGGACAGGCCGGCACCGGCCGCCGCTCCCGGCAGGCTCGCCAGCACCGGCTTCGGCATCAGGAACATGCGCCCCGCTGTGGCCCGCTGATTGAGGCGCTGCGCGTGGATGCGCTCGTCCAGGGTGGCCGCCGCACCGGCGGTGCCGCCCGCGTCGCCCTGACCCGCCATGCCCTTCACGTCCCCGCCCGCGCAGAACGCGCCGCCGGCGCCGGTGAGCACGACGCAGCGCACGCTCGGCGCCCGCTCCGCGTAGTCCAGGACCCGGGCGAGCGCCGCGTTCATGTCGCCGGACATGGCGTTGCGCGCTTCCGGACGGTTCAGGGTGACGACGGCGATGCCGTCTTCCTCGTGGGCCAGCAGGTGATCGCTGTCGATGCCGGTGTCGATGGGGGTGCCCGCCATGGTCTCTCTCCTCCTGTGGATCGGGTAATCTAGCCTACTGCACAGCGGGAGAGGCAAGCCCATGCAGATCGCCCACGATCGACTGGCGGAATTCGTCACCCGGATCTTCGTCGCCGCGGGCGCCACGGAGGCCGTGGCGCGAGAGGTGGCGGACCATCTGGTCGCCGCCAATCTGAAGGGCCACGACAGCCACGGCGTCGGCATGATTCCCGCCTACGTCGCCAACATCCGCAACGGCAACCTGAAGGTCGACGCCCACGCCAACGTGCTGCGGGACAACGGCGCGGTGCTGATGATCGACGGCGGCTTCGGCTTCGGTCAGGTGGTGGGCCGGGAGGCCACCGATCTGGCGCTGGAGCGGGTCCGCACCACCGGCATCGTCTGTGCCGGCGTGCGCAACTGCCATCACCTGGGCCGCATCGGCACCTACGGCGAGCAGTGCGGCAACGCCGGCTGCGTGTCCGTGCACTTCGTCAACGTGGTCGGCCACCCGCCCCAGGTGTCCCCGTTCGGCGGCCGCGAGCGGCGCATGACCACCAACCCGTTCTGCTGCGTGGTACCCCGGCCCGGCGACGAGCCGCTGGTGCTGGACATGGCCACCAGCGCCATCGCGCTCGGCAAGGTGCGGGTGGCCCACATGAAGGGCGAGCCGGTTCCGGAAGGCGCGCTGGTGGACCACGAGGGCGTGCCCACCAGCGACGCGGCGGTGATGTTCCAGGAGCCCTTCGGCGCGCTCGGCCCCTTCGGTGCCCACAAGGGCTACGGTCTGGCGGTCATGTGCGAGCTGCTCGGCGGTGCCCTGGCCGGCGAGTGGACGGCTCAGCCGGCCCACCCCCGCAACACCAACATCGTCAACCACATGCTGATGTTCGTGCTCGATCCCAGGGCCCTCGGCGCCGGCGCGGCCTTCGAGGAAGAGGTCCGGGAGATGGTCGCCTACCTGCGCGGTACCACGCCGGCCCGCGGGTTCGACCGGGTGCGGGTGCCCGGCGAGCCGGAGCAGGAGTTCCGCGCCGCCCGCCTGGCGGACGGCATACCCATCGACGACAACTCCTGGAGCGGCATCGTCAGGGCCGCCGAGGTCGCCGGGCTGTCTGCCGGGGACATCGCCGCCCTCACCGGCTGAGGCCGCGGCGCCCGGTCACGCGGACGGGCGGGCCGGGTCGGTGAACCGGTACTCCCGGGCCAGGTCCGCGACCCGGTAGGCGCCGCCGGTCTTCTCCATGATGTCGGGATCCATGGCCAGCGCCGCCACGCAGCGGCCGACGAACCGGGGCGACTCCGCCGTCTCGAGATCGGCCCGCAGCCGGCCGGCCGCCACGGCGGACTCGACGAATTCCGTACGCACCAGGCCCGGCCGCAGCGCCAGGGCCGCCACGCCGCGTCCGGCGAGCTCGTAGGCCATGTCCCGGGCCATCCGTTCCACCGCAGCCTTGCCGACGCCGTAGGCCGTGTTGACGGCGTAGCCGGCGCCGCCCGCGGAGGAGACGTTGACGATCAGCCCGCGTCCCGCCTCGATCATCAGCGGCGCGGCCAGCGCCGCGGCGACGTAGTAGCCGCGGGTGCCGACGCCGCAGTGGTCGTCCCACAGGGACACAGGCTGCTCCCAGAAGCGGCCGATGAGATCCCCGGCGTCCGGCAGCCGGTAGGCGTTGTTGACCAGCAGGTCGAGTCGGCCGTGCGCCGCCCGGACCTGCTCGAGCAGGTCCCGGACCTGATCGTCACGCTCGTGATCCACGCGCACCGGCACCGCTTTGCCGCCCAGGGCTTCGACCTGACGGGCGGTGGCCTCGAGGGATCCGGGTGCCGGCGGATCGTCGGCGCTGGTGGTGCGACCGGTCAGATAGACGGTCGCGCCCGCCTCCGCCAGCCCTTCGGCGATGCCCCGGCCGACGCCGCGGGTCGCGCCCGTGACCACTGCCACCCTGCCTCTCAGATCCGCCATGCCGTCACTCCAGCGAAGGGCGGGCATTGTACCCGGCGCCGCAGCGGCGCCGGAAACGGACTGCCGGCGGATGCCGCTGCCGGCCGACCGGGCCCGGCGACGGTGGACCTCACGCGCGGCTTGAGGTTAACTTCCCCGGCTACCGAACCGGCCACAGAAAGCAGGACGTCTCCTTTGACGGCATCGGACATCAAACGCGCGGGGCTCAAGGTCACGCTTCCCCGGCTCAAGGTTCTCGAGGTGCTGGAGAACGCCAATCCCCACCACCTGAGCGCCGAGGACGTCTACAAGGCGCTCCTCGACACCGATGACTCCGTCGGCCTGGCCACCGTTTACCGGGTGCTGACCCAGTTCGAATCCGCCGGCATCGTCCAGCGCCACAACTTCGCCGACGGCCACGCCGTCTACGAGCTGGCGCCGGACGAGCACCACGATCACATGGTCGACGTCGATACCGGCCAGGTGCTCGAGTTCGTCAACGAACGCATCGAGAAACTCCAGCACGAGATCGCCGAGGAGCAGGGCTTCGAGCTAGTCGACCACGAGCTGGTCCTCTACGTCCGCAAGCGCAAGAAGAAGTAGCCGCGTCAGCAGCTCCCGAGCAGCGGCGCAGGGTCTGCGCCGCCGGTCACGATTGCCCTCAGATTTATTGCAAATGAGAATTACTTTTATTTAAATAGCGCTCCGCGTTCGCGCGCGGCCGCCGGCAGAGCCGGCGTCACGCCCGCGGACATCGTTCCGTGCCCCACAGCGAGGTCACACCATGCAGTCATCCCCCGCTTCCCGTTACGCCGCCGTCGTCGCCCTGGCCGGACTGCTCCTGGTCCAGACCGCGCCCGCCTTCGGTCACGGCGAGGTCGACGAGGACATGCTGGCGGAGTTCCAGCTTCATCTCGACGACTATCGCGAAGACGTCGAGCACCTGATCGAGGAGCTGGATCCGATTCTCGACGCCCACGCCGCGGGGCGCGACACCGAGTCGGCCATGGCGGCGCTGATCGAGCACTGGGAGGAGGTGGCCATCCACGCCGCCATCGAGACCAGGGCCACCGTCACCTATCCCACGGTCTGGCAGGCCATCATCGGGCTCCAGCAGGCCACCGCCGGTGGCGCGGACGACGAAGCCGTCCAGGCGGCGGCCGAGCAAGTGAAAGCCGCTCTGTGGCAGGCGTACGGCGCCGTCCGGCTGGCCGCCAGCCAGGTCGGCCAGCAGACGACCGCCCCCCGGACCGACCAGGCGCCGGCATCCGGACCGGAAACCATCGAGCGCATCCTCGCGGACCTCGAGGCCGCGGTCGCCGCCTACGGCGACGGCGAGCTGTCCCGGGCCGAGGACCTGATCCACGCCACCTACATGAATCGCTTCGAAGGTCTGGAGGGCGACCTCATCGCCCGGGACCCCGATCTGGTGTCCAGCCTCGAGAAGGACTTCAACGCGACCCTGCCTCTGCTGATGCAGCAGGGCGCGTCGATGGAGCGCGTCAACGGGGCGCTTGCCGCGATGCGCACCCAGCTCGAAGCCGCCAGCCGGATCCTCGAGGACGTCGAGCAGTCCCGCTCCGAGGTGTTCTGAGGATGCGCCGGCGTGCCCTGCTGCAGGCCATGGCCGCCGCCGGCGCCCTGCCGGCGGTGCTGCCGATGGCCCGGGCGAGCGAGCCGGCCGTGGCGGCGCCCGAGCCGGTCAGCGTCGATGCGCTGCCGCTGCTGCGCGGCGAGCTCACCCTCTATCTCGGCCGCGGCGAAGGCGGTCTGTACGAGAACATCCTGGCGGCCATCCGCAAACGCAATCCGGAGCTGACCCTGAAGGTCCGGCGCGGCCCGTCCACGGCGCTGGCCAACACCCTCGCCGCGGAGGCCCGGGCCGGGCGCGTCCGCGCCGACGTGTTCTGGTCCATCGACGCCAGTTCCCTCGGCCTGGTGGCCGAGCACGCCGCGCCGGTGCCCGTGCCGGCAGCCCTGCGCGACCAGCTCAAGCCGGGGTTCCGCTACGCGAGCTGGGTGCCGGTGTCCGGCCGCATCCGCACGCTGCCCTTCAACACCGGCAGGCTCGCCGCCGGCGACGTGCCGGCGAGCGTGATGGACCTGCCTGACACCGGCTTCCGGTTCGGCTGGGCGCCCGCCTACGGCGCGTTTCAGTCTTTCGTCACGGCCATGCGCCTGCTGGAGGGCGACGACGCCACCGGAGCGTGGCTCGAGGCCATGGCGGGCCGGGCGACGGAATACGCCGGCGAGTTCGGCGTGGTCATGGCGGTGTCCCGGGCCGAGGTGGACCTGGGCTTCGCCAACCACTACTACACCCTGCGCCTGAAGCAGGGCAAACCGGAAGTGCCGGTGGATCTGGCGTTCACGCGCAACGACGCCGGCTGCCTGGTGAACGCCTCCGGCGCCGCCGTGCTGTCCCCGAGCGAGCTGGCCAGCGGGTTCGTCGCCCACCTGCTCACCCGCGAGGTGCAGTCCTACCTGGCCCGGGAGGCATTCGAGATCCCGCTGGTCGCGGGCGTGGCCCCACCGGAAGGGCTGCCGCCCCTGGCCAGCCTCGATCCGCCTCAGGTCGACCTGGAGAAGCTGGCCGATCTGCGGCCGACCCTGGCGCTGCTGCGCCGCGCCGGCGTGCTGTGAGCCGTCCGGCGTTCAGCCTGGTCGCCAGCGCCCTGGTGGCGCTGGCCGTGCTGACGCCCATCGGCGTGCTGGTGAACCTGTCCGTCGGCGCCGACCTGGACCTCGGCGGGCAGACCATGGCCATCGTCGTCAACACCCTGGGCCTGACGGCCCTGACCGTGCTCGGTGCCGTGCTGGTCGGCGTGCCCATGGCGCTGGTCACGGCCCACACCGACCTGCCGGGGCGGCACGTCTGGCTCGCCCTGCTGGCGGCACCCCTGGCGGTGCCGAGTTACATCGGCGCGTTCGCCTATTTCGCCGCCTTCGGCCCCGGCGGCGAGATCGAGACCCTCACCGGGCTGACCACGCCGCCGGTCCGCGGCCTCGGCGGCGCCGCTGTGGTGATGACCCTGTACACCTACCCGTTCGTGCTGCTGACCACCCGGGCCTCGCTGCGTCAGCTCGACGGCAGCCTGGTGGACGCCGCGCGCTCCCTCGGCCTGCCGCTCGGGGCGGCGCTCTGGCGCGTGGTGCTGCCGCGGGTGCGCAGCGGCATCGCCGCCGGCGCGCTGCTGGTGGCGCTCTACACGCTGTCCGACTTCGCCACGCCGGCGATCCTGCGGCTCGACACCTTCACCCGCATCATCTACGTGGAGTACAACGCCTTCGGGCTGGACCGGGCCGCGCTGCTGTCCCTGCAGCTCCTGGTGCTGGTGGCCGTGGTGCTGATACTCGAGAGCCGGGTGGGCGTGGAACGGGAGACGCCCCAGCGCCGCCTGGAGATCTCCCTGCGCGCCGGGGTCCGGACCGGGCTCACCGCCGTCATGGTGCTCGTGCTGGCTGCCGCCCTCGCCCTGCCGGCCATGGTGTTCGGCGCCTGGCTGTGGCGCGACGGCGCCGGCGGCTTCGATCCCGTGCTGGTGTGGAACTCCGCCTACCCGGCCCTGCTCGCCGCCGCGGCGGCGGTGCTGGTGGCCCTGCCGGTGGCTCAGGCCGCGGCTGCAGGCACCGCCGGACGCTGGCTGGAACGGATCGCCACCCTCGGTTTCGGCATTCCGGGCATCGTCATGGGCACCGCTCTGGTCTACGTCGGCCTGCAGCTCGACTTTCTCTACCAGACCCTGACGCTGCTGGTGATCGGCTACGTGCTGCGCTTCCTGCCTCTGGCCGTGGGCGCCATCCGCACCAGCGTGGCCCGGGTGGACGCCAACCTGATCGGCGCCGCGCGCAGTCTCGGCGCATCGCCGCTGGAAGCCTTCCGGCGCGTGAGCCTGCCGCTGATTCTGCCCGGCGTCGTCGCCGGTGGCGCGCTGGTGTTTCTGGAAGCCATGCGGGAGCTGCCGGCCACGCTGCTGCTGCGGCCAACGGGGCTGGAGACGCTAACCACCGAGTTGTGGCAGGTTTACGAGGCCGGCTACTTCGGACGCGCCGCCATGCCCGGACTGCTGCTGATCGCCGTGTCGGCGGTGGCGCTGGTGTTCATGCTGTCCGGCGAAGACCGCCTCACCAGACGGGGAAGCCACTGAATGCTCGCCATCCGCGATCTGACCGTACGCTACCGCGACCGCATCGCCGTCGAGCACTTCGACCTGACCGTCGCGGCAGGCGAGATCGTCACCCTGGTCGGCCCCACGGGCTGCGGCAAGAGCTCCGTGCTGCGGGCCGTCGCCGGGCTCGAGCGACCGGCCGCCGGGTGCATCGAGATCGGCGAGCTCGTCATCGATGCCCGCCACGACGTCCCGCCGGAGCGGCGCCGCACCGGGCTGGTGTTCCAGGACTTCGCCCTGTTCCCCCATCTCACGGTGGCTCAGAACATCGGCTTCCGGGTCAGCGACCCGGCGGTGGTGGATCACTGGATCGCCGCCCTCGGACTGGAATCCCACCGGGATGCCATGCCCGCCACCCTGTCGGGGGGGCAGAAGCAGCGGGTCGCCCTGGCTCGCGCCCTGGCCCACGCCCCGGCGCTGGTGCTGCTGGACGAGCCCCTGTCCAACCTCGACGCCGCCCTCAAGGCGAGCCTGCGCTGGCAGATCCGCGACGCGCTCAAGGCTGCCGGCGTGCCGGCGATCTGGGTGACCCACGACCAGGACGAGGCGCTGTCGGTGGGCGATCGGGTCGGGGTGATGAACGCCGGCCGGCTGGAGCAGGTCGGCGAGCCCGAGCAGTGCTACCGGGCGCCCACCACCCGGTTCGTCGCCCGCTTCCTCGGCGACGGCGTGTTTCTGCGCGGCCGCCTGTCCGACGGCGGCGTGCAGACGGTGGTCGGCCGGTCGGTGGTCGGTGACGCGGAGACCGCCCGACGGGTGGCCCGGTCGGGGGAGGTGGACGTGCTCGTGCGGCCCCACGACCTGGACCTGGAGCCCGACGAGCGCGGCAACGCCCGGGTGATCTGGGGCCGCTACGAGGGCGAGACCCGGCTGTATTCGATCCGCCTGCACGAAGGCCCGGAGCTTCAGGTCCGGGTCAGCCACGAGGTGCGCCTCGCCGACGGCCAGACGGTGCAGACCCGCATCTCGGCCCGTCACGCCCTGGCGCTGTTCGGGCCGGACAACGGCTGAATCACGGGCGACGCCGCGGAGACGAATCGGCTTCACGACATGGTCCACCAGAGGCAAACGTCCGCAATGCCGATTCTCATGCTGCTCCTGATCCTGCTCGCGGGATGCGCGGGCGGAACCGGGCCATCTCAACCATCGGATGTGCGGGGCTCCGCGCCCGGGGCCGCCACCGAGCTGGTCGCGAAGGGCCGCAAGCAGTTTCTCCGATGCAACGGCTGCCACGCCGTGCGCCCGGACGAGCCGGGCATGACCGGACCTCACCTGGCCGGCATCGTCGGACGACCCTCCGCAGCCGTCGATGGCTTTGCGTACACGGACGCCCTTCGGGCCCTGGCCATCACCTGGGACGAAGCTCTCCTCGACCAGTGGCTGGAGGCGCCTCAGGCCCAGGTCCCGGACATGTGCATGCCGTTTGCCGGGCTCCCCGACGCCGATGCGCGCAGGGCACTGATCGCGTTTCTGAAGCAGCCTGGGAGCTGACCCGCGGCCGAGTTGTAGTTGCGAATAAGAACACTTCTCATTAATCTCTTCACCCCTCCCTTTCGCGGTCACCTGATGGAGCTCTCGATGTCCCGCGCGTTCCTCGCGTTCTCTGCACTCTTCCTCGCCGTGCCCGCTACGGCGGAAAGTACCGACGCCTCCGAGGGCTTCGAGCGAATGACCGTGGTCGGCAGCCGCGTGGCGGCCCAGGAAACGGCCGGCGCAGCCAGCTACGTGTCGCTGCAGGAGATCGCCGTCTTCAAGCACACCGATCTCCAGCGGGTACTGCGGCAGGTACCGGGTGTCTACGTCGTCGAGGAGGAAGGCTTCGGCCTGCGGCCGAACATCGGTCTGCGTGGCTCGGGTACCGACCGCAGCGCGCGCATCACGCTGATGGAAGACGGGGTTCTGATCGCACCGGCTCCCTACGCCGCTTCGTCCGCCTACTACGTACCGACGATGCAGCGTATGCACGCCCTGGAGATCCGCAAGGGGTCGGCCGCCGTGCGGCATGGTCCCCGCACGACGGGCGGCGCCGTGAACATGATCTCCACGCCCATCCCGGAGGAGGCGCTGTCAGGACGCGCCGAGGTGACGCTGGGCGAGGACGATACGCTGCTCGGACACGCCTACGCCGGTGGCAGGCGTGGACAGATCGGCTTCCTGCTCGAGGGCGTGCGGCAACAGACCGACGGCTTCAAGAATCTCGACGGAGGTGGCGACACGGGCTACGAGCTCGATGACTATCTCGGCAAACTGAGCTGGCGCAGCGCCCCTGACGCCGCCGTGTACCAGAGCGTCGAGTTGAAGATCGGCCGCACCGAGCAGAACGGTGACGAAACGTATCTCGGACTGACCGACGCAGACTTCCGCGCCGACCCCTTCCGCCGCTACGCCGGCTCCCGACGGGACGAATTCGACGGACAGCACGATCAGCTCGAGCTGCGCCATTACGTAGCTCTGAGCCAGGGCGTCGACCTGACCACGGTTCTGTATCGCAACGAGTTCGCCCGCAACTGGTACAAAGGCCAGTCGGTCGGCGGTGTCGGTCTCGATGCCGTGCTCACGAGCCCCGACATCTACGCCGACGAGCTGTCCTGGCTGCGGGGCACCGACAGCCCGGACGACGCCATCGTTCTGCGGGCAAACAATCGGGAGTACCTGGCGGAAGGCGTACAGACCATCCTCGGCTGGCAACCGGACTGGCAGGGCGCAGCGCGCCACGAGTTCGAGCTGGCGGTGCGCTACCACGAAGACGACGAAGACCGGCTGCAATGGGAAGACGGCTACCGCATGGATGACGGCCGCCTCGTGCTCACCAGTTCGGGCGCGCCCGGCAGCCAGGCCAATCGCGTGGGCAGCGCGGAGGCGGTGAGCGTCTACCTGCAGGATGAAGTCCGCATCGGCGCGTGGACGCTGACCCCCGGCCTGCGCTACGAATCCATCGATTTCGCCCGCCGGGACTACGCCGGCGACGATCCGGATCGCAGCGAGGGTACCACCCGGGTGCGGCGCACCAGCGTCGACCAGTGGATTCCCGGCATGGGTGTGCTCTACGCCGTGAACCCGGAGCTCTCCCTGCTGGCCAGTGTGCACAAGGGTTTCAATCCGCCCGGGCCAGGTTCCGAAGCCGATGCCGAGGAAAGCGTGAACTACGAGGTGGGGGCACGTTTCGCGGGTGAGCGTTTCAGCGGTGAAGCCATCGTCTATTTCAACGACTACGACAATCTGGTGGGCACCTGCACCCTGTCCTCCGGCGGCGGCTGCAGCGTGGGCGATCAGTTCGACGGCGGCGAGGTCGAGATGTACGGCCTCGAGCTCGCGGGCACCACAGAGATCGACCTCGGCGGAGCGCTGACCATGCCTCTGCGGGCCTCCTACACCTACTCCAGTGCCGAGTTCCAGAACGCATTCGCCAGCGACTTCGAGGAGTGGGGCACCGTGGAGCAGGGCGACGAGCTGCCCTATCTGCCGGAGCACCAGCTCCAGCTCGGCGCCGGCATCGCCGGATCGCGCTGGCGCGCAGACCTGACCGGCACTTTCGTGGGCGAAATGCGCGTTGTCGCCGGCACCGGCAGCCCGGCGGCAGCGGACCGCGTCGACGACCACTGGGTGGTGGACCTGGCCGCAGCATTCGATCTGACCCGGCAGGTATCCCTGTTCGCGCGGATCGAAAACCTGCTCGACGAGGAGTATCGAGCCGCAAGGCGCCCGGCGGGCAGCCGGCCGGGCCGACCGCGCACGGCCCTGGTCGGCCTGAACGTGAGCTTCTGAAACCAGGCTCCGCTCTTCGGCTCATGGCGGCTCCCGCCTGACCCACCGCCCCCCTTTGCCGGAACACGGCGCCGCGGCATTGCCGGCGCCGGCCGGGGTTCCATTCCGTCGCCAACGAGCAGAAGCTCTCCCACCCGTGCAAACTTTCCTGCGCGGACGAGCGACAGTATCTGCAGGACCTCGGGAATCGATCCATGCTCGGCGCTCCGACCGACGACAGGCTGATCGCGCGTGCGGCAAAGGGTTCCGCCGGCGCCTGGCAGACGCTGGTGCGACGCTACCAGCGGCGCGTGTACAACTACGCGCTGCGCATGGTGGGCCATCCCGACGATGCCGCCGATCTCATGCAGGAGATCTTCATGGGGGCCTACCGCAATCTGCCCGGCTACCGGGGCGACGGCGCCTTTCCCGCCTGGCTGTTCCGGATCGCCAGCTTCCGCTGCACCGACTACCTGCGCCGGCGGCGGTTCCTGGACAGCTTCGACGAAACCGACGGCACCGCGCTGTCGCCCGACGACCCGGTGGTGAGCGTGCTGGCCACCCATGCCAACCGGGAGATCACCACGGCGCTGGCCCGGCTGCCCGCCGACCAGCGCCACGTGCTGGAGCTGAAGTTCTTCCAGGGCTTCACCTTCGACGACATCGCCGGACAGCTCGGCATATCGCCGAACACGGCCAAGACACGGCTCTACGCCGCATTGCGCAAACTCAGGCAGGACGAGGAGTTGAGAGATGCACTGTGAGGACGCCCGCGACGCCCTGCTGGATTCGCTGGACGGGCCCCCGAACGAGGCCCGCGCCGCCGCCCTCGACGCTCACCTGACGGGCTGCGCCGACTGCCGCGCGCTGCAGCAGGACCTGAACCACATGGCGACCCGGGCGGCGGTCTGGCACGAGTTGACGCCGCCCGCCTGGAATCCGCTCGCCGCACCCCGGCGCGAGGCGCCCGCCGCCGGCTGGCTGGCGGTCCTGCAGACCTGGTTCGCCCCAACGGCGAGCGCGCTGGCGCTGCTGCTGGCACTCGGCGTGTACTGGCAGGCCCCGGCGAGCGGGACCGGCGGGGTGCAGCCGGCGGCCTTCCCACCGGACCGGGCCCCGGCAGCCGGCCTGCGCGCGGTGTCCGCCGACGGCGGCGCCGGCGACGACCTGCTCACCACGGCCCGCGCCGAACGGCAGGAGGCGCTGGAAGCCCTGACGGCGCTGCTCAAGGCGGAGATGGACCGGCGTTCGCTGGAAACCGAGCAGAGCCTGAAGTACATCATCTCCCACCAGATCCAGAGCCAGCGTCAGCTCGAGGCCATCCGCAGCCGCCTGAGCGATCCCCCGGCGGCGGGCGAGCAGCTCTGATGATCCGCTGGTGCCTGCTGGCGGTCTTCGCGCTGCTACCGGCCGGCGTCGCTGCCGCAGGCGACCGGGCGCCCCAGGGCTACGACGACCTGGGTCGGCAGCTCCGGCTCAGCGGTAACGCGTTGCGCGCGGCGCTCGACGACGCGCTGCCCGATGGCGTGCGCGTGGTCGGGGTGGAGGCCGGCTACCTCGCCGGCCAGGGCGTGCTGGTGATCGTCGACCTGGCGAGCCCGTGGTATCGCCTGGATGGCCGCGATACCGATCTGGCGCCGGAGCTGTCGAGCCTCGAGCAGATTCCCGACATGGTCCACGAGATCCTCACCGAGATGAATATCGGCCTGTCGCGCGGCGAGGTCGCCGAGCTGCAGGCCCTGCGCGGCATCCGCGACGAGCAGCGCGCGCTGCGGGCCGAGCAGCGCGCCCTGAGGGCCCGGCTGCGTGAGTTCCGCCGGGAGCGTCTGCGCGCGCCGCCGGACCGGGCCGAGGCCCTCTCCCGGGAGATCGACGGCCTCGAGGCCGAACTCGCCGCCGCCGAGGCCCGTGAACGGGCGCTCACCGCCGACGCGGAAACCCGGCGGGTGGACATCGACGGCCTGCCGGCGCGTGCGCCCGCAGCCCTGGACCGGCAGACGCTGGATGCGGCGGTCGCCCGGGTGGTCTGCGGGTACGGGGCCGGCCTCGAACTGCACGACGACGCGGAACGCCTCAACGTGGTGGTCCGCCGGGCGGACGCCACCCGCTACTACGTATTCCCCCTCGATCGTGTCCGCTCCTGCGCCGGCGACGCGGCGGAGCCGGCCTCACTGCTCGAGGACAGCCTTCGCTACGACGGCTGAGCCGTACCCGCCGGCCGCAGCAGCTTCAATCGACGTCGACGAGCTGGCGGTACTGGCGCATGTGGCGGCGAGCGGACAGCTCGTCGCCGAGCAGCTCGCTGATGCGGGCCAGGTTGAAGTGGGCATCGGGCACCGACGGCGCCCGCTGATAGAAGTCGGCGGCGCTCTCGAGCTCGTTCAGCTCATCGAACACGGTGCCGAGGTTGTAGAGCGCGAGCTGGTGATTGGGCACCAGGTCCAGGGCGCGCTCGTAATGGCGTTTGGCGCGCTTGAGATCACCGTCGAGCTGCATCAGCCGGCCCAGATTGACGAACGCGTCGGCATTGCGGGGGTTGAGCTCGATGGCCTTGAGGTAAGCGTCCCGCGCCCGCGGCGACCGGGCATCCTCGAGATCCAGCCCGAGGTTGTACCAGTCGTCGCTGTCCATGGTATCCGGCTCGCGGACCACGACCAGATCCTCGCGATCGCCGAGGCGGGCGACCTGACGGGCCGGTTCCTGGGCCTCGAAGTCGAACTGCGTCTGGCCGGTCTCGGCCTCCCAGACCCGGTTGTCCTCGCGCACCAGCACGTTGCTGCCCTCGGCGAAGATGCGCACCGAGGCGAGGCCCTTGGCGTCGCCGAGGTCCGAGCGGACCTTGAGCAGCACCCGCATGGCGCGACGGGCGGACATTTTGGATTCCAGCAGACCCTTGGCCGTGCGCAGCAGCACCACGTCCTGAAAACCGAACCGGTACTCGCCGCGTTCGCCCCGGGCCGGAGCGATCAGCGACCGGCGGACGAAGTGACGGACCTGCGTGGGCTTGAGGCCGATGAGCTCGGAGACTTCGCTCGTCGTGTATCCGCTCATGGAACTGGCAGAGAACCCCGGGTGTGGAGAGGGCTGCGTATCCGACCGTCAGCTCCAAGGCTGCAGGCCCGACGTCAGACGTGCCGCGACTATAGCCCAGCGGTCCAGGCCGCTCAACTCAGAGGGTCTGTTTGGCCGTCAGCGTGACCTCGACGTCGCGCACGCCCGGTCCGTTCCGCAGCGGCATGGCCACGTCGAGGTGGATGATGGTGTCGCCGCGGGTCCGGGTGGACTCCAGACGCAGCCCCAGACCCACGTTGACCAGCTCGTCACGATGGCTGCCGTCGTCCGCAGGCAGCCACGCCGGCGGCTCGTCCTCGTACCAGGCCCGGCCGGCATCGACGAAGGCAGCGGCGCCCAGGCGGAACATGCGCAGCGGATAGATGTTCGAGTAGTAGCGTTCCTCGACGGTCACGAGAAACCGCCGGTCACCGATCTGATAGCGGTTGGGGTAACCGCGCAGGCCGTCGCTGCCCCCGAGCAGAAGCTGACGGTCCAGCGTCGGATTCTTCAGCGCGGCCGCCGACGCGCGAACCGCCAGGCTCCACTTGGTCGCGTGGCGGTAGCGATATTCCGCGAGCACGCCCATGAACAGGTTCTCGCTGCGGTCCGCGTCCAGGTCGAAGTAGCCGTTCGCCCAGGCGCGTCCGGTGAGGAGCTGGCGCGGCGTCAGCCACGCCGCGTCGCCGACGTTGACCCGGCCGATCAGGTGCTCGCCATCGCCGCCCGTGGCGTCGCTGGAGAAGCCCAGCTCGACGTAGACGTTGCGGCCGAGGGGCACGTCCTCCGTGCGCCGCACCCGGTCGACGTTGACACGCTTGTCGTAGTCGTCTTCGAGGTTCTGATAGCCGATGAACGGGTAGACGAAGCGCCGCTGCGGATCCGTGATGTCCGGAAACGCGGCCAGCAGCGCCGGCGGCAGCTCGAAGCGATGGTCCTCGACGGCGACGCCGAGCAGCAGGCGGTTCACGAAGCGTCCCCGCAGGCCCGGCGACCAGCCGGCCGCCAGCCGCGCGCTCTCCGTCTCCGCGCGGTACTGCCAGATCTCGTCGCCGAGATAGTAGAGCCCCTCCTCGCGGTCGAACCGGCTGCCGTCCAGGCGGAAGTAGCGGCGCGTGTCCAGGGCAAAGAAGGGACGGCGCACGCTGGCGGACAGGATCTCCCCATCGTCGTTGTCCACGACGAACAGGTCCGCCGCCCAGCGGCTGTCGCGGATGTTCGGATCACTGGCGGACAGGCTCCAGCCCCTGCGGTCCTCGTCCCGGTCGAACCCCAGCGCGAGGGTCTTGCCGGAGCCGGCGACGTTGGTGTCCCCGATGCCGAGGCCCAGGTCGGTCTCGCCCCCCGCCCGGGTCACCGAAACCCGCGGCAGCAGGGTCCACACGTCCCGGGTGACGACGTAGATGTCGAGCACGTCACCGCAGCGGCGGTGCGGGATCACCCGGGCGTCGTAGAGATAGTTCTTCGCCCGCAGCAGCCGCTCCGCTTCCGCCAGCAGGCGCGCGTCGACCCGTTCGCCCGGGCGCATGGGCAGAACGCTCAGCACCACCCGCTCGCGGGTACGCACGTGATAGCGGTTGGCCTCGCGCTGCAGCCAGTTCTGGACGCGCTCGAAGACATCCTGGCGCACCACCGTGATCTCGCCCAGCTCGTAGTCCGCATCCGGCGGCAGGGCCTGCCACGGCTCCTCGCCGCTCTCGAACCGGTAGGTGGCCAGCGCCGCCTCGTCGAGCGCCGTCAGCGCCTCACAGCCGCCGGCGGACGGTCCGGCAGCGGCCAGGCTGGCGGACGACAGCACGACCAGGACGGTCGACAGCGCGACGCGGCGCTGCAGCCATGAACTCGTCGAAGGCATCACCCGCCGGCCGCCCCCCGCACCAGATCTCCGGACAGAGCCGCTGCCAGCCGCGGCAACGCCTCGGCGCAATCGGCGGCGACCTTGACCGCGAACCGGTCGTCGGCGCGCGTGACGCCCTCGTTCACGGCGACGAGGGGAATGCCCCGCTCGTGGGCGCGCCGGGCGAAGCGGAAGCTCGAGAACACCATCAGGGAGGAGCCCACCACCAGCACGGCATCGGCGCGATCGACGAGGTCGGTGGCATCCGCGACCCGGCCGCGCGGCACGGAGTCGCCGTAGAACACCACGTCCGGCTTGAGCATGCCGCCGCAGCGCTCGCAGGCGGGCACCAGAAAATCCGCCAGGTCCAGGTTCTCCGCCAGATCGGCGTCACCGTCGGGCGCGGCCGAGGCCGCTGCCCTCAGCACGAAGGCGTTGTCCTGCTCCAGCCGCTGCTGCACCGCGGCCCGGGACACCCGCGCACCGCAGTCGAGGCACAGCACCTCGGCCAGCGCGCCGTGCAGCTCGAGGACGCGCCGGTGCCCGGCCCGCTGATGCAGGCGGTCCACGTTCTGGGTGATCAGACCGTGCACGCGACCGTCGCGCTCCAGCGCCGCCAGCGCCCGATGGGCGGCGTTGGGCCGGGCATGCGCCATCACCGGCCAGCCGCGCATGCTGCGCGCCCAGTAGCGGCGGCGGGTGGCCGGCTGGTCGAGGAACGCCTGCATCTGCACGGGCGGTCGACGCTTCCAGGCGCCCTGCCGGTCCCGGTAGTCGCCGATGCCCGAGGCGGTGCTGCAGCCGGCACCGGTGATCACCGCAATACGCCGCCGGGGCGCCAGCACCTCGAGGAGCTCGTCGAAGGCGTCCGTCATCGGCGCAGCCTGTCCACCGCGCGGATCGCTGCCCGGGCGATGCGCGGCACGTTGCTGTTACCCATGGGCGTGCCGGAGCCGCTGTTGGTGGTCAGGGCCACGGCGAGCTCCCGGGACGGATCGCAGAAGGCCCCGCTGCCGCCGTAACCGTAGTGCCCGAAGGCCAGAGGCGCGCTGGCGCCGAGGGTGAATACCCGGTGATAGCCCATCCGCCAGTGCATGGGAATCAGCAGCACCCGGTCGCGGCCTCGATTGCGCACCTGGGCGATCTCCCGCACCCGCTCTTCGGACAGCACCCGCACGCCGTCGAGCTCGCCGCCGCCGGCGAGCATGGCGTAGACCCGGGCCAGGGAGCGCGCGGTGAACTGGCCGTTGGCCGCGGGAATGATCGCCTGCACCACGGCCTCGTCGTTCCAGTCGAATGCCTCGGTGAACGGGTTCAGGGCGGCATCGAACTCGTCGATGTCGACCCCGAGCGCCGCCAGGCCGCCGCCCAGCCAGGCCCGCAGCGAAGTCAACCATTCCGGCTTGTCGCCCGCCGGCCGGGACACGCCGTGCACCAGCTCGGCCCGCCGGTAGAGCTCGTTGTGGGGCATCCCGATGAAAGCACCGTCGAGGCCGAGCGGGTCCACCAGCTCCTCGGCCAGCACCCGCTGCAGCGGCCGGCCGTCGATCTCCTCGATCAGCCCGCCGATCAGCCAGCCGTAGGTCAGCGCGTGATAGCCCTGGCCGTCCCCCGGCGCGTGCACCGGCTCGGCGTCCGCGATCCGGGCTTTCATGTGCTCCCAGTCGAGCAGCTCCCGGGGACTCGCGACGAGGTCGGTGATGCGGTAGAGCCCGGCCTCGTGGCACAGCGCCTGGCGTATGGTGATCCGTTCCTTGCCGCGGCAGCCGAAGGCGGGCCAGTGCGCGGCGACGGGGTCGTCGTAGCCGGCCTTGCCCTGATCCACCAGGATGTGCAGCAGCGTCGACAGCACGCCTTTGGTGGTGGAGAACGATGGCGCCGTGGTGTCCCGTTCCCAGGCTTCGCCGGCGCCGTTTTTCGCGCCGCCCCAGATGTCCACCACGCTGCGGCCGCGATGGTACACGCACACGGCCGAGCCGCCGTGCTGGTCGCGCGGAATCTGACGGATCAGCGTCGAGGCGACGTCCGCGTAGTCGGGGTGAATGGTGCCGTCGAGCATCCATCCATTGTAGAGGTTCGACCCATGACAATGGGAACCGCGTTTGCGCCGCCCGTCACCCGGCAACCCGACCACCGTGGGAGCGGCCCCGGGCGGTTAGCCTCCCGGCCGCGAACGCCTTCGGAATCGCGGCCGGGAGGCCGCGCCTACGACGGTGAGGCGTTTGTGCGCGAGCGGGGCAATCGCGGTCTGGAGATCGCTACTGCAGAAGAGCAGGGGCCCGATCGCAGTGGAACTCCAATCGCATTTATGCGAATTTCAGTCCGACTATGCGAATTTCATTCCGACCACGCAGGCCAGGGACTGCATGACCATAAACTGGAGCGAATACCGCACCGACGCCTTCTTCGA
>MRWG01000345.1_pt1 | contig 65150 bp, 57 predicted proteins | sample 1013341 | NCBI WGS metagenome assembly MRWG01 (sample SAMN06117577, study PRJNA244670) | biofilm metagenome | biome: Water; feature: Cathode Biofilm; material: Biofilm; isolation source: microbial consortium enriched at the cathode of a solar microbial fuel cell | place: USA: District of Columbia ...
TCCCCAAAACCCCCACACCCTGTGCTATCATTGCTCTGGTCCTTGTCGGTCCCCGCGCAATGATAGGTTATAAACCCCGCCAGGCCCGGAAGGGAGCAACGGTAGTAGCTGATTCATGTGCCGTGGTGTGGCTGACAAGGGCTTTTATTTATTCATATGGTTAAGAGCACCCGGCCCGCAGCTCCGTTGGTTTCTTGCCGAGCGATAATGCCCACATGAGCTATCAGGTACTTGCCCGCAAATGGCGGCCCAGTAATTTTTCCCAGGTCGCCGGGCAGGCTCACGTTCTTAAATCCCTGATCAACGCGCTGGACAACGAGCGTCTGCACCATGCCTATCTGTTCACGGGCACCCGGGGCGTTGGCAAGACCACTCTGGCGCGGATTCTGGCCAAGTGTCTCAACTGCGAAAAAGGGGTCAGTTCAACACCCTGTGAAAGCTGCAATGCCTGCGTGGAAATCAATGAAGGCCGCTTTGTTGATCTGATTGAGGTGGATGCCGCCTCCCGCACCAAGGTGGATGACACCCGGGAGTTGCTGGACAACGTCCAGTACTCACCGTCCCGGGGCCGCTTCAAGGTGTACCTTATTGACGAGGTGCACATGCTCTCCAACCACAGCTTCAACGCCTTGTTGAAAACTCTGGAAGAGCCACCGCCCCACGTAAAATTCCTGTTTGCCACTACCGATCCGCAAAAACTGCCGGTGACCATTCTTTCCCGCTGCCTGCAGTTCAATCTGAAAAACCTGACCCCGCAACTGATCCAGAGTTATCTGCACAAGGTGCTGGATGAAGAGCAGATTGCCTACGATGAAGAGGCGCTCTGGCAGCTGGCCAGCGCGGCTGCCGGCAGTATGCGTGATGCCCTGACCCTGGTGGATCAGGCCATTGCCTATTGCCAGGGAGAAATCCGCCGGGATGCCGTGATCGAAATGCTGGGCGTGCCCCAGCACCAACAGATCAATCGCCTGCTGGAGGCCATGGCCGCCAACAGCGTTGCCGAAGTACTGGAAGTGGTGGCACAGCTTGCCGAGCAAACGCCGGATTATGCCAATACCCTGGATAGCCTGCTCTCGGCTCTGCATCGCCTGGCGCTGGCACAGTTGCTGCCGGATGCGGTGGACAACAGTTTTGGTGACCGTGACAGCCTGCAGCAACTGGCTGGCAAGTTCAGCGCCGAAGATATCCAGCTCTACTACCAGATTGGTAACAAGGGGCGGGAAGAGCTGCGCCTGGCCAGCGATCTGCGTGCTGCCTTTGAAATGCTGCTGATTCGCATGCTGGTATTCTCACCACGCTTTGCTGATCATGTCGCAGGTCCTGAGTCTGTGAACAAGCTGGCGGCGAGCGAAAGCAAGAAACCCGAGCCCGAAAAGGATCCGGAGCAAAAAAAAAAGCCTCTGACTGAGGCAGACTCTGAAGTATTGGCAGAGCCGCAGCAGACCGGGCTTGCTGCTGAGTCCCCCGTGCAGGTCAATCAGGCAGCAACCGTAACATCATCCAAAGATTCAGAGCCCGCTACAGAGTCAACCAGAGCGGCCGGCGAGCCAGAGCCGGAAGCAATTCCGGCAACAGCAGAAACAACAGCGCCAGCAGCAAAGCAAACACCGCCAATTACAGCGCAAACCAGGGCAACGCCAGAGCCGCCAGCCACAACCGCGGAAGCCAGCAGTGCCGAATCTGCAGGGGCAACAGGGGAACTGGCTGTCACCGCCCTTGGCCACGAGGACTGGTTGCAGCTGTATCCGCAACTGGGCGTTAGCGGCATCGTGGGCAATGTACTGGCCAATTGTGTCTGGTGTGGCGTGCAGGACGGCCAACTGTTGCTGCAACTGGATGAGGGCCAAAGCGCTGTCTTCAATGAAGAAATGTTGCCGCGCCTTGAGCAGGCACTCAATCAGTATTTCGGCAGTGATCTCAGCCTGCAGGTGGACATCAGCCCGGTAGATCAGGAAACTGCCGCGGCACGGGCTCAGCGCCTGCGTGAGGAATCACATCAGGCCATGGTCAGGGATTTTCAGGAAGATGAGCAGGTCAGGGCTTTGCTGGAGCGCTTTTCCGGTAGCCTGGCCACAGACAGTATAGTGCCCCTGGACAAGTAAACCGGGGCTTGATTGACACAGTACAGGTAACAGCAATGACTGATTTCAATGAATTGATGAACCAGGCGCGGCAAATGCAGGAGCAGATGCAAAAAGCGCAGGAAGAACTGGCAAATCTCGTTGTGCAGGGGGAGTCCGGGGCCGGCCTGGTAACGGTGAGCATGAACGGCCGTCATGATGTCAAGTCAGTAAAACTGGCGGACACCCTGTTGCAGGAAGACAAGGAAGTGGTGGAAGACCTGATTGCTGCTGCGGTCAACGATGCCGTGCGCAAACTGGAAGACAAGAACAAGGAAACCCTGGGAGGCATGGCCGGTGGTTTCAATCTCCCTGAAGGCTTCAAGTTTCCGTTCTGATGAATTCCAGTCCCTTAATCGAACAACTGATTGAAGCGTTTCGCTGTCTGCCGGGGGTTGGCCCCAAGTCAGCCCAGCGCATGAGCCTGCACCTGCTGGAGCGTAACCGTGATGGGGGGCAGAGACTCAGTGAAGCACTGGCCGAAGCGCTGCAAAAAGTCGGCAATTGTCGTTCCTGCAGAACCCTCACTGAAGAAGAGCTGTGCCGAATCTGCGCCAGTGGCTCGAGAAACCACAAGCTTTGCTGCGTGGTGGAGTCACCGGCAGATATTTTTGCTATCGAGCAATCGGCAAGCTATCAGGGCATTTACTTTGTTTTGATGGGACACCTGTCACCAATAGACGGTATTGGCCCGGAGCAGCTTGGCATTGAGCAGCTGCTGGAGAAAGTCGGTAAAGAAGGCATAGAGGAAGTCATCATTGCCTGCAATCCCACTGTGGAGGGCGATGCCACGGCCTATTATCTGGCGGAACAACTCAAACCCAGTGGTGTCGTGGTAAGCCGGATCGCCCATGGCGTGCCGATAGGAGGGGAGCTGGAATACGTCGACGGCGGCACTTTGAGTCATGCCTTTTCCGGTCGTAAAGTCATCGAGCAGAATCAGGGTTAGAAATGGAAGAAGTTGACGGCATGGAATTGCTCATGGTGGATTCGGATGACAGGCTCGCGGAGCTGTCAGAGCAATGGCAGCACAGTGAGAGCCTGGCCCTGGACACCGAGTTCATGCGTACCAATACCTTCTATCCCAAATTGGGTTTATTGCAAGTTGGTGATGGTCAGCGCTGCACCCTGATTGACCCGCTGGGCATTAATGAGTGGCAACCCTTTCTGGATTTGCTGCAAAACCCGGATATCGAGATCGTGGTGCATTCTGCCGGTGAAGACCTGAATCTGTTGCTGACCAGCTTCGGCTGTCTGCCGGCCCGTTTATTCGACACCCAAATGGCTGCCGCCTTTCTCGGCATGGGCTTTTCTCTGAGCTATCAGGCTCTGGCTCTGGAACTGATGGACAAGGAGATAGACAAGGGTGAGACCCGCTCCGACTGGTTGCAGCGCCCCCTGAGTGACGCCCAGCTTCGCTATGCGGCGCTGGATGTGCGCTATCTGTTGCAAATGCGCAACATGCTGGCTGAAGAACTGGCAACAACCAGCAAGCAAATCTGGTTTGAGGAAGACTGTCGACAATTGCTCAGCACCGCCCGCGAATTTGAATCCGAAGACAACTGGGCCATGCTCTATACCGGCATCAGTAATGCCTGGCGTCTGAACGCCAGGGCGCTGGCCATGCTGCAACGGCTTTGCATCTGGCGAGAGCATGAAGCACGAAAAAAGAACCGCCCCCGAAACTGGATTGCCAAGGACGCCGAACTGTTGATTCTGGCCCATGAAGCATCCCGCTGGCCCGGGGCAGAGCTGGAGAAATTACTGGCCCTGAAAGATATCCAGCCGGGATTACTCAAGCACCGGGGGCGAAAATTGCTGGAGGTCATGTTTGCCGAGGAGCAGGCAAGTGATGAAGACAACTCCCTGCAGGCTGCGCCGGCACCGCTTTCGCCCGAATACCGGAATTTACTGAAACGCCTTCAGCAACATACCCGCAACCGGGCCGAGGCCCTGGACATGGCGCCGGAATTGCTGGCCCGCAAGCGGCAGTTGCTGGCCATGCTGGATACCGGATCAACACCGCCGCGTTTGCACTGGCAGGGAGACATGGCCGGATGGCGCCGGGAGCAACTGGAAGAGGGCTTCAGTAAAGTGCTGGCAGACGAAAGCTGATGAACAAACAAGCGGAGTTACGGGAAAAATTCTGGGAATTGCCTCTGGATGATTTAAACGATACAGAGTGGGAAGCCCTGTGTGATGGCTGCGCACGTTGTTGCCTGAAGAAGCTGGAAGACGAAGACGACGGCGAAATCTACTGGACCCGGATCGTCTGTCGCTATCTGGATCAGGACAGCGGCGGCTGCGGTTGTTACTCGCGTCGCGCACAACTGGTGCCCGATTGCCTCAATGTCAGGGCCATGGATATCATGGCGGAATCACGCTGGATGCCAGCAAGCTGTGCCTATCGGCTGCGGGCAGAAGGCAAGCCACTGCATGCCTGGCACCCGCTATTGAGCGGATCCCGTGCGGCAATGGAAGCGGCAGGGATTGCTGTGCGCCAGCAGGTGCTGTCGGAAGAGCATGTGCATCCTGAGGGTTGGGAAGAACATATTATTCGCTGGGTAGACTCCTGAGAACCGGGCCTGAATGGAAGAAGGAACTTACAATTACTGGGTTATCTGGGCGGTTTATTTAATCGCTGCCGCGCTGTTTTACCGGATCTACTGGCGAATCACCGCCTTCCGCCGGCGCCTGTGGCTGAGTTACTCGCTGCGGGCGCTAATGGCGGCCCTTATTCTGACGCCCTGGTATGCCAATTCCCGGGGTGACAGTCTGGCACCGGCCCTGATGGTCACCGCCCTGGATGCCATTACTGTCGGGGTCGAAGCAGCAAGCCGGGCACTTGTCCCCCTGCTGGTGGCGCTGCTGCTGGCTGAAATTGTGGCCTCGATTCTCTGGTTGGGCCGCAAAAAGGGCAAAAAAGCCAGCAAACCATAAAGATAGTCATCTTTATTCATGTAAACTATCCCACCCTGTGCGGCAATCACTGGCGGCTCGCCCAATTTTTTGCTTGAATCTGGCGTTCGCCATTGCACATGGCAATATTTCTCAGGGAAACAAAGACTTGGCATTAGCAGCTTCAGAGTAGCGAGGTGAGTTATGGGGCATTTTACAGCGCTGGTTTTTATCATGATCCTGGTCGGGGCGGCTGGCGGGATGATCAACTACTACACGGTGACCGCGCGCCGTCAGGCGGATCGGCATTTGCTGATTCGCTTCTGCCTGATGGGCATCTTTGTCACATTTCTGGTGCCTTTCATCCTGTCGGTATTTGGCAGTTCGCTGATCATTGAGAGTGAAGGCAATCCGGCACAGATGCTGAACTATGTGGCCATCTGCCTGGCAGTGGCAATTTCGCCACGTTTCTTCATGAGCAATGTGTCGGACAATGTGCTGGCAGAAACCCGGGCCACGGCTGACAGGGTGGAAATGTTGCAATACCAATTGCGCCAGTTGCAGGAAGAACTGCTGCCGCTGATCGACACCGAAACCGAAGATGACAACCTGGCCGAGGCTGCCCTGGCAGAGGTACCGGATCCCGATGAACTGGATGTCACTTCATCGAAGGTACTGAAGACTCTGGGTTGCGGCCGTTTTATCTATCGCTCACTGCCGGGTTTGTGTCGCGAAGCCAACACCGACGAAAGTACGATGATGAAGACCCTGGGCTTTTTGACTTTGAAATCCCTTGCGGGCAAGGTAGGCGGCAGAAAAGGGGTGCGTTGGTATATCACCGAGCGCGGACGCAAACTTATCGAATTGAACGCCTGAGCAATTCATGGCGCTTGCAGCGCAGGTCGCCGCTGTGCCGGTCGCCAGCTCTTTTCCCGGGCCTGTGCCAAACTGCACGGGCAATCCATCAGCTACCAGTCGCGGAACTTTGAATGCAATTTACCGGAACCGATCAATACGTCGCCACTCATGAACTCCAGATGGCCGTCAATGCGGCTATCGCCCTGCAGAAACCCCTGTTGATCAAGGGTGAGCCCGGCACTGGCAAAACCATGCTGGCAGAAGAGATCGCCAAGGCCCTGGATCTGCCCCTGATCCAGTGGCACATCAAATCCACCACCAAGGCTCAGCAGGGCCTGTATGAATACGATGCCGTCTCAAGATTGCGCGACAGCCAGCTGGGTGACGACAAGGTTCATGACATTGGCAATTACATAATCAAGGGCAAGGTTTGGCAGGCCTTTGAGTCAGAGCAGCAAGCGGTACTGTTGATCGATGAAATCGACAAGGCCGATATCGAATTTCCCAATGATCTGTTGCTGGAGTTGGACAAGATGGAATTCTTTGTCTACGAAACCAAAGAACTGATCAAGGCCAAAACCCGCCCCATCGTTATTATCACCAGTAATAATGAAAAGGAGCTGCCCGACGCTTTCCTGAGACGCTGCTTCTTTCACTATATTGAATTTCCCGATGCCCAGACCATGGAGAAGATTGTCGATGTGCATTATCCGGGTATCAAGAAAGAGCTGGTGCGCCAGGCCATGGATATCTTTTTCGAAGTGAGAAAGGTGCCGGGCCTCAAGAAGAAACCTTCAACTTCGGAACTGATCGACTGGCTGAAACTGCTAATGGCAGACGATATTCCCGAAGATATCCTCAAAGACAAGGATAACAAGAACGCCATTCCGCCACTCTACGGCGCACTGCTCAAGAATGAACAGGACGTTCATTTACTGGAGAAGCTGGCCTTCATGCATCGGGCCAATCGCTGATGCTGGTTAACTTCTTCATGACCCTGCGCAATGAACGGTTGCCGGTAAGTTTTACCGAGCTGTTCACCTTGCTCGAGTGTCTGAAAAAGCAGCTGGTGTTTGGCAATGTCGAAGATTTCTACTATCTGTCGAGAATGTGCCTGGTCAAGGATGAAAAAAACTTTGACAAATTCGACCGGGCCTTTGCCCGGTATTTCGAAAATGTTGAAATCCTCGATCTGCTCTCGCAGTTGGAAATCCCCAATGAATGGTTGCGCAAGGAACTGGAGGCCATGCTCAGCGAAGAGGAGAAGGCCAGAATCGAAGCGCTGGGTGGCCTGGACAAATTGCTGGAAGCTTTCCGGGAACGCATGCAGGAACAGGAAAAACGTCACCAGGGTGGCAACAAATGGATCGGCACTGGCGGCACTTCGCCTTTCGGGGCCTATGGCTACAATCCCCAGGGCATTCGCATTGGTCAGGAGGAAGGCCGCAATAAAAAGGCGGTCAAGGTCTGGGATCGGCGTAACTACAAGGATCTGGATGATTCTGTCGAGATTGGCACGCGCAATATCAAAATGGCACTGCGCAGACTACGGAAATTTGCCCGTACCGGAGCCGATGAAGAGCTGGATCTGGATGACACTATTTCCTCCACGGCCAGAAACGCTGGTCTGTTGGATATCAAAATGGTGCCGGAACGCCATAATGCCGTAAAGGTATTATTGTTTTTCGATGTTGGCGGTTCCATGGATCCCCATGTGAAACTGTGTGAGGAATTGTTCTCCGCGGCGCGATCTGAATTCAAACATCTGAAGTATTACTATTTTCATAACTTTATCTACGAATCGGTATGGACCAGGAGTCGACGCCGACATGCTGAAACCACCCCCACCTATGACATCCTGCATAAATACAGCAAGGACTATAAGGTGATTTTTGTTGGCGATGCCACCATGGCCCCCTATGAAATCAGTCATGTGGGCGGCAGTATAGAGCACTATAATGAAGAAGCTGGGGCGGCCTGGATGGACAGGGTAGCGCAATTGTTTGAGCATCTTGTCTGGATCAATCCGACTCCCAAAAAATACTGGGAACACAGTTATTCTATTCAACTGGTTAGAGAGTTGATCGACGATCGCATGTTTCCCCTGACGGTCAAAGGCCTTGAAGAGGCCATGACATTATTGACGAAGTAGCACTCATGACAGAAAAACTTGCCGCCGACCTGCGGCCCGAGCAATACCGGTCCCTGAATGAAGTAATCGATACTATCAGCCGCAGACATGCGGATGAGCCCGGTTTTACCTGCCTGGGCAAAACCCTGACCTACGGGGAAATTAATGACCTGGCCAACCGCTTTGCCCACTGGCTGCAAACCAGCACCGGTTTGCGCAAGGGTGACCGTATCGCTATCCAGTTGCCCAATCTGTTGCAGTTTCCCATTGCGCTTTACGGTGCCATCAAGGCTGGCCTGATCGTGGTCAATACCAATCCGCTTTACACTGCCCCGGAGATGCATCATCAATTCAATGACTCCCAGGTCAAGGCCATAGTTATTCTCGATGCCATGTGTGAGAAGCTGGAAGCGATTCTGCCGAGCACTTCCATAGAGACGGTCATAGTGACTCGCCTGGGGGATTTGCAGGATGGGCCGAAGCGGCAGTTGCTGAACTTTGCAGCACGCTATATCAAACGCATGGTGCCAGCCTATAAATTGCCTGAGGCCGTGGATTTTATGGATACCCTGCGAGTGCTGGACGAAGAATTCGTAGCCGACAGCGAAAGCAGCGGGGATGATCCGGCACTCATACTTTACACCGGTGGTACTACCGGTGTTTCCAAAGGCGCCATGCTCAGCCATAACAACCTGATTGCCAACATGATGCAATTGCGATCACGTTGCCAGCTGATCATGGAAGACAAGCGCGAGATAATCGGCGCACCGCTACCGCTCTACCACAGTTATGCTTTCTTGTTGCATTGTCTGGCCATGCCCTATGGTGGCAACCACAATATTCTTGTCCCGGATCCGAGAAACATTAAAGCCCTGGTGGCGATGTTCAGGAAATACCGCTTCACCGGCTTTGTGGGTATCAATACCCTGTATCTGGCCTTGATGCGTTTTCCCGGTTTCAACAAGCTGGATTTTTCGGCACTGAATTTTTGTGGTGCCGGTGGAATGGCTATGAGCAGTTCGGTGAGCAAGCAATGGGCAGAGGTCACCGGCCGTGAAATCATTGAGGGCTATGGACTCACCGAATGCTCACCGGTGGTGGCCGTCAACATTCCCGGCAAGGTCAAGCAGGGCACAGTAGGGCCTCTGGTTCCGGAGACAGAAAGCCGGGTGGTCGATGACCAGGGCAAGGAATTGCCCGCCGGTGAAAGGGGAGAGCTCTGGGTCCGTGGGCCGCAGGTGATGCTGGGATACTGGCAGAAATCCAGGGCCAATCGAGAAATTCTTAGCGAAGATGGCTGGCTGAAAACCGGTGACTATGTAGAGATCGATAGCGACGGCTATATCAGTATCGTTGATCGCAAGAAGGACATGATCCTGGTATCCGGTTTTAATGTTTTCCCCAATGAGGTGGAAGACTGGGTCAATCATCATCCCGGCATTGTGGAATCTGCTGCGGTTGGCATCGCCAATGAGCGTACCGGTGAAGCCATTCGCCTGTTCGTGGTCAGGCAGGATGCCTCCCTGACCGAGGCCGATGTCATCTCCCACTGCAAGGAAGGACTGACAGCCTATAAAATACCGAAAGAAGTGATTTTCGTGAATGATTTGCCCAAGTCCAATGTGGGCAAAATACTACGCAAGGAATTGCGCAACTGATCAATTCGCTGCCCGGGCCAGTCAATTGCCCGGGCAAGCTCATCGAATACCCGGATTAACAGAAGTGGACGCACAACTTCAGGCCCAGCTACGCCGCTGCCAGATTGCCGACGAGCACCGCCTGCGCAGACAGCTAAAACAGATTGCCGGCAAACAGGGCCAGCAAGCCAGTCAGCAACTGGCCTCTGTGCAGCGTAAAATCACTGCCTCGCAGCAAGTTTGTGATGCCCGGGACAGGGCCATTCCCAAACAGATCAATTTTCCCGAGCAACTGCCGGTCAGCCAGAAAGCCGATGAGATTGCCGATATGCTGGCGAAGCACCAGGTGCTGGTGGTGGCTGGTGATACGGGGTCGGGAAAGACCACCCAGTTGCCGAAGATATGCCTGGCGGCGGGGCTGGGGCGCCGGGGCCTGATTGGCCATACCCAGCCCAGACGTCTGGCAGCAGTCTCGGTGGCCGATCGCATTGCCGAGGAACTGGGCACCGAGCCCGGCGCCGGTGTTGCCTATCAGGTCCGATTCAATGAGAAGCTGTCCCGGGATTCCTATATCAAGGTCATGACCGACGGCATTCTGCTGGCGGAGATTCAGCAGGACAGGTTTCTCAATCGCTATGAGGCCATCATCATCGATGAGGCCCATGAACGTTCTCTCAATATCGATTTTCTGCTGGGCTTTCTCAAGCAGCTTCTGGCGCGTCGCCGTGATCTGAAACTGATCATCACGTCTGCCACCATTGACGTGGAGAAGTTTTCGCGGCACTTCGATAATGCGCCGGTGGTCAAGGTGTCGGGCCGAACCTATCCGGTAGAAGTGCGTTATGCCCCCCTGGATGGCAGCAAGGATGAGATCGGCTCAGATATGCAGGCCGATGCCATTGTAGAGCAGGTGCAGGAAATCGTGCAGAAGCGACAGGGTGATGGCGGCGATATTCTGGTGTTTCTCAGCGGTGAACGTGAAATCAGGGAGACGGCTCTGGCACTCAGGAAACAGCGCATACCCCAACTGGAGATCCTGCCGCTTTATGCCCGCTTGCGGCATAGCGAGCAGAGTAAAATATTCAAACCACACCAGGGCACCCGGGTGGTGTTGGCCACCAATGTGGCAGAAACTTCCCTGACTGTGCCTGGCATCAACTATGTCATTGATACGGGCCTGGCCCGCATCAGCCGCTACAGTCTGCAGAGCAAGGTACAGCGCCTGCCCATTGAGGCGGTCTCCCAGGCCAGCGCCAATCAGCGCAAAGGACGCTGTGGTCGCCTCGCCAACGGAATCTGTATCCGCCTGTATTCGCAGCAGGATTTTGAGTCCCGCCCGGAATTTACTGATCCGGAAATTCTGCGCACCAATCTCGCCGCGGTGATCCTGCGCATGAAGCATTTGCGTCTGGGTGAGCCGGATGATTTTCCCTTCGTTGAGGCGCCCGAGCGCAGCGCTATCAATGAGGGGCTTAAACTGCTGGCAGAACTGGATGCCCTGGATGGCGAAAAACAGCTTACCGAGGCCGGACGCAAGATGGCCATGTTGCCGGTGGATCCGCGGCTGGCCCGCATGCTCATTACCGCCGTAACGGAACACTGCCTGAAAGAGATGCTGATTATCGTCAGTGCCATGAGCATTCAGGACCCTCGCGAGAGCAATGCCGAGAACCGCCAACAGGCCCGGGAAAAACTCGCCCGCTTCGAACACCCTGAATCCGACTTTATGACCTTGCTGAATCTGTGGCTTGATTATGAACAGCGTCGACAGGCCATGAGCCAGAATCAATTGCGCAAGTACTGCAAGAGTAATTTCCTGTCATTCATGCGTATGCGGGAATGGCGCGAGGTGCACCGGCAATTACTGCTGTCCTGTCAGCAGCTGAATTTGTCGATGAACCAGCGCGAAGGCAGCTATGAACAGATCCATTGCAGCATCATTGCCGGTTCCCTTAACCAGATTGCCAGCAAGCAGGAAGACAAATTTTACCTGGGCAGTCGTAACCGGAAATTCACCCTGTTTCCCGCGTCCACCCTGGCCCGGCAGAATGCCAAATGGATTGTCACCGGTGAATTGATCGAAACTGCCCAGACCTTTGCTGCCATGGCGGCACGCATTCAGCCGCAATGGGTGGAACGCATGGCCTTGCATCTGGTGAAGCGTGAGCACTATGAGCCACACTGGAGCAAGAAGCGCCAGGAAGTTGTGGCCTTTGAAAAAGTGCAGTTGTATGGCCTCACCCTCAGCGATCGCAAGGCGGTAAGCTATTGCAGGATCGATCCGCAGTGCTGCCGGGAAATTTTTCTGCGCGAAGCCCTGGCCAATGACCAGATTGTCATCAACAGCAGCTTCTATGAGAAGAACCGGCAATTCCTCGCCGAGCTTGCTCGCCAGGAAGAGAAAATACGGCGGCCGGATTTTATCGTTGGCGAAAAAGATATCCTGCAGTTTTATGAGCAACGTCTGCCCGAGGACATCGTTTCTACCCGGGATTTACTGGCCTGGCTGAAGAAGCAGGGGCCTGCAGCTCAGCAAGGCTTGCTGATGAGCCGGGACAATCTGCTGGGGGAGTCTGCCGCTATCGATCATGGCCAGGATTTTCCGGATCAGGCGCCGATTCGTGAAAACCGACTGAAAATCAACTATGAGTTTGACCCCGGCAGCAGCAGGGACGGAGCCACACTGGAAGTGCCAAATGCGGTACTGAACCAGCTGACCCAAAAAGACATAGATTGGGCAGTGCCCGGTATTCTGCGAGAAAAATGCATCGCCCTGATCAAGGGGCTACCCAAATCCCTGCGCAAGAATTTCATCCCCGTCAGTGGTTTCGTGGACACGGTGCTACCGAAAATGCAGCCCCAGGACGGTGATTTGATAGCGGCACTTCTGGTGCAGATCAGTGAGCATAAACGCATCAAGCTGGAACGCGCCGATTTCGAAGCGATTGAAATTCCGCCCCATCTGCGCACCAAGATCAGGGTAATCGATGAACGGGGCAAGGAGCTTGAGTTCACCGACAAGCTGGAAACGCTGCAACTACAAGACGCTGGCCAGCCGACCGCGGGGCCGGAGCAGGAGTTGGCCGAATTTGGCCATGCCATTGAGCGTGAAGGCCTGAAAGATTTCGATCTTGATGAGCTGCCGCCCGAAGTGGCACTGGGTGAGGAACTGGTGCTGATACGTTATCCGGCGCTGGTAGACAATGAGGACAGCGTGGCGGTGCGCCTGTTTGCTGATCAACAGCAGGCCCGCAGCAGCAATGAGCAAGGCATGTTGCGCCTGTACATGCTGCGCAGTGTTCAGCAGCGCAATCAGCTTCGCAAACAGTTTGCCCGTCTGGCAAACAAACATGCCCTGATCCTGCCCGGCAGTTTCCACAATCTGGAAGAAGACGCCGTGTATGCGGTCTATCGCGCCGCATTTGATAGTGATCAAAAGCTGCCCCGCAATAAAACCGCTTTCGAAGCTGCGCTCAACAAGGGCAAATCGTCACTGCACAGTTTTGCCAATAAACTGGAGGCCATTCTTGATCAGCTGTTGCTGGAGCAGTGGCAGATTCGTTCCCGGCTGGCCAGGCTGGAGAGCAGCAATCTGGCCTATGTGGAAGCTGATGTGCGCGCCCAGCTGGATGGCCTGCTCAGCGAAGATTTACTGCGCAATACTGCCTTTGCGTGGCTCAAGGAAATCCCGCGCTTTCTGGCGGGCATCAAGCTCAGGCTGGACAAGGCACCTCATTTTGGTCCCCGCGATCAGGCTGCCAGCGAGGAACTCCAGCAGCTCTGGCAACGCTACCACCGCAAGCAGGAGCAGTTTGGTCAGCAAAAACCCGAGCAACTACAGACACTTCGCTGGATGCTGGAAGAATACCGTGTGTCTCTCTTTGCCCAGCAACTGGGGACCTCGAAACCGGTGTCCGGCAAGCGACTGGAAAAGCTCTTCGACAGCCTGGAGCAGGGCGGGGTAAAATAGGGGCGTTTTACCCCATTGGGGCGAAATCTGACACGGCCCTGACCCTATCCTGCGCTATTATTACAATCCACAGTTGCTGTGATCGGGTGGATTGACTTGGGCAGAAATGCAACGCAACATCCAGGCAGGCCTGAGACAAATCTGTCCCGGATTCGACAGAATGTTATTGGCAACAGTATGCAACTGGTGTCGCCACTGAAACCGGTATTAATGCTGTAACAAAACCGCTTGCCCGACGTCCAATACAGGTGGTCTGGCGATCTGGATGTACAAACCCCTGAAAGACTTGGCCAACACGTGACGATAACGACGATACACTCGCACTACCAAGAGACAAGGCATTGCACAAAGCAGTTCTACAATTAGTTATTGCCAGTATGTTACTGCTTGCGCCATTGGCGCTGCAGGCGCAGACCAATGACCCCTGGCGTGACAGCAATGAAAGAATCTTTGCCTTCAATGATTTTTTCGACCGTATTCTGGTGCGACCGGTAGCCACTACCTATACCACTTTCGTGCCGCGTTTCGCCCGCCAGGGTATAGGCAATTTCTTCAGCAACCTGAATGACATTAATGTCTTCGTCAACGACCTGTTGCAGTTAAAGTTTGACGCGGCACTTTCCGATTCCGGACGCTTTGCCATCAACACCACTCTGGGTATTGTTGGCTTCATTGATGTGGCCTCGGATCTCGGCCTGCAAAAGAATGAGGAAGACTTTGGGCAGACTCTTGGCTTCTGGGGTGTTGAGAGTGGGCCCTATGTGGTACTGCCGGTGTTCGGTTCCAGCAATGTCAGGGATTCATTTGGTCTGGTGCTGGATACCCTGTTCAATCCCATTCAGTATCATGATGAAGCAGAGGTCCGTCTCACCCTGTTTGTACTCCAGGAAACCGATACCCGGGCATCATTGCTGTCACTGGATGAGCTGGTGTCGGGAGATCGCTACCTGTTTTTCCGGGAAGCCTATGTGCAGCGCCGCCACTATCTGGTGAACGATGGTCAGGTTGAAGACGAATTCGGTGGCTTTTAGGCCGACTCGCCGCTGTCCCTGACTTTCAGCTTGGTGCGAATAAAATCGCTGTGGGAGACATAGATCAGCTCCGCAACCCGGCGGATCAGGTGTTCCTCGTACTTGTCCAGTTGCTCATCCGAAAACGCAATACGCCACATGTTTTCGATCAGCTCGCATTTCTTTTCATAGTCGAAATTATCATTAATCAGGCGGGTGAACTCGTACAGCGAGGTGGCTTGATGGGCCTGCTGCTCGGCCAGGCGGGCCATTTCATGGAGATCGTCGTCGGATATCTGCAGGCTGTCGTGCAGCACCTCCAGCAGGGCCTCTGACTCCCGCTGATCCAGCTGATGGTCGGAATTAATCACTTCGATCAGCAGGGCCGCACAGGCCAGGTTGGTTTGCTGCTCGATGCTTTCCTCATTGCCGTCGGTCTCCGCCAGACGGGAATCAAAAAAGGACTTGATGGAATTGAACATGGGTGACTGTGTCTCCTTTTGTCGCCTTTGAGGCGTCCGCAAACGCCATGAATCTTCCTGACTGCAGGGCCCTGCGCCCCGGTTTGCCTGTTCACACTGCGCGCTCGGACTCCTTGGTAACACAAGCCAGCGCATCTGTCAGCACATCAAGACCAGCCCCGACCCGGGTGCTGTTTTCGCTGAGGTGGCGGCGGAACTGTTTGCCACCGGGCTGACCCTTGAACAGGCCCAGCAAATGGCGGGTCATATGGTTGAGAGGCGTCCCCCTGGTCAGCTCAGCTTCCACATAGGGCAGGTAGGCGCGCAGGTAGTCGGCTCTGCTTTGCCCCTGCGGGGCCTGGTCATAAAAGCGCTGATCCACTTCATGCAAGATGAAAGGGTTCTGGTAAGCCTCACGGCCCAGCATCACACCATCTACATGGCTGAGCATGTCGGCAGCCATATCCAGGCTGTTGATACCGCCATTGATAATTATCTCCAGCTTCGGAAACAACGCTTTAATGCGGTACACACGGGGATAGTCAAGGGGAGGGATCTCCCGGTTCTGCTTGGGACTGAGTCCCTGCAGGATCGCCTTGCGGGCATGGATAATGAATACCGTACAGCCGGCCGTGCTGACCGTGTCGACAAAACTGACCAGTTCTGCCTCACTGTCCTGGTCATCAATACCGATGCGGCATTTCACTGTTACCGGCAACTTTACCGCCTCCGCCATGGCGCTGACGCAATCGGCTACCAGCTGAGGGCGGGCCATCAGACAGGCGCCAAAGGCACCCGATTGCACCCGATCGCTGGGACAGCCCACATTGAGATTGATCTCATCATAGCCTGCCTGTTCCCCCAGCCTGGCCGCGGCTGCCAGCTCCTGCGGATCGCTGCCACCCAGTTGCAGGGCCACCGGATGCTCGGCCTGGTTGTAATCCAGCAGATAGTCACTGTCACCATGCATCAGCGCCGCACTGGTCACCATTTCCGTGTAGAGCAGGGCTCGCCGACTGATTTGCCGCAGAAACATGCGGTCGTGACGGTCGGTCCAGTCCATCATGGGGGCTACGCAAAACTTGTGGTCCGGCATATCGCTGGCATTCACTCTTGAGACGGATTACGGGCATTGCTTTGGCGGCTAGAGGCCAAAGGCTGGCAGTTTTTATCCAAAGGGCCAGGGCAAGTCAAGCGGCATTGCGGATGCCATGGGATTCCATAGCGATTCGAGTATAATTGCCGCCCCGGCAACAAGGCAGGAAAACATGAGCCAGATTCGAACCCGCGTAGCACCTTCTCCCACCGGTGATCCCCATGTGGGCACCGCCTATATCGCCCTGTTTAATCGCTGTTTTGCCCATCAGCAAAATGGCAGCTTCATATTGCGTATTGAAGATACGGACCAGGCACGAAGTTCCAGGAAATCAGAAGACTTCATTCTGCAATCCCTGCGCTGGCTGGGGCTGGACTGGGACGAAGGCCCGGATGTGGGTGGCGATTTCGGTCCCTATCGCCAGAGCGAACGCAGCGAAATCTACACCCAATACATTGGCGAGTTGCTGGACAAGGGCCATGCCTTCCACTGTTTCTGTTCTGCCGAGCGTCTCGATGAAGTGCGCAAGACCCAGATGCAGAACAAGCAACAGTTGGGTTATGACGGTCATTGTCTGTCCCTGTCAGCGGAGGAGGTCCAGCAGCGCCTGGCTGCCGGCGAAGAACATGTGATTCGCATGAAGATTCCCGAGCAGGGTGAATGCCAGTTCGAAGACTTGCTGCGGGGCAGCGTCAGCATTAGTTGGTCGCAAATTGACATGCAGGTGCTGATGAAATCAGACGGCCTGCCCACCTACCACTTCGCCAATGTGGTGGACGATCATCTGATGGAGATAAGCCATGTGATTCGTGGCGAAGAATGGATCAACTCGGTTCCCAAGCATGTGCTGCTTTATGAATATTTCGGCTGGCAGCCCCCGGTATTCTGCCATATGCCCCTGCTGCGCAATCCTGACAAGAGCAAGCTCAGCAAGCGCAAGAATCCTACCAGTATCAACTACTACCGGGACATGGGCTATCTGCCCGAGGCGCTACTGAACTATCTCGGCATGATGGGTTGGACCATGCCGGGCGGCGAAGAAAAATTCAGCCTGCCGGAGATGACTGCACAGTTCGACATTGAGCGGGTATCCCTGGGTGGTCCCATCTTTGATATCGAAAAACTGGACTGGCTGAATGGCAAATATATCCGTGAAGACCTGGATGACAATGCCTTTATCAAGGCCTATGCCGACTGGGCGTTCGCGCCGGAACGGGTGGCGCGCATCGTGCCCCTGATCAAACAGCGTGTGGAACGCTTTAGTGATGTCGCCGATCTGGCACATTTGTTTGTTGCCGGCGTGATCCCCCTGAGCGCAGACAGTTTCCAGCACAAGAAACTGGACCAGGCCAGCTGTCTGCAAATCCTGCAATTCAGCCTCTGGCGCCTGGAAGCGCTGGAAGCCTTTGACCGGGACAGTGTCGAGGCCTGCCTGCAACAATTGGCCGAAGCCCTGGAGATGAAAATTCGGGACTTTCTGTTCCCGCTGTTCGTGGCCATCTCCGGCAAGGCGGTTTCCACCTCGGTGATCGAGTCCATCAGTATTGTTGGCCTGGATGTCGCCAGGGCGCGGATTCGCCATGCCATCGACAGCCTGGGCGGTATTTCCAAGAAGCAGGCCAAGCGGCTTGAAAAAGACTTTCAGGCCCTGGCCTGATTGCCGCTGACAATTGAGTCTGATGCAAGATTGACAGCATAGGTGGGTGTGTCTAGAATGCGCCTTCCCTTGTGCAGCTGCACACCGATGGGGCCTTAGCTCAGCTGGGAGAGCGCAACGCTGGCAGCGTTGAGGTCACCGGTTCGATCCCGGTAGGCTCCACCAAATTCCCGCTCCGGATATTCAGCACGGAGTGTTTTAGCAAAGCCAAAACAAAAACGACCCGCATTGCGGGTCGTTTTTTTTCTGCCTTGAAAAAGTCGTTAAATCCCTATTTCTTGTAATCCCGGCTGGTCGCGCCTTTGTAAAGCTGACGGGGACGACCAATACGGTAGGGATTGCTCAGCATCTCATGCCAGTGGGCAATCCAGCCCGGGGTGCGACCGGTGGCAAAAATCACTGTGAACAGGCTGGTGGGAATACCCATGGCCTTGAGGATGATGCCGGAGTAGAAGTCCACATTGGGGAACAGCTTGCGCTCATTGAAGTATTCATCTTCCAGGGCAATCTTTTCCAGCTTCTTGGCAATGCGGAACAGGGGGTCGTTGAGGCTGCCCAGTTCTTCCAGAACTTCATCACAGATACCGCGAATAACCGTCGCCCGCGGATCGTAGTTCTTGTAGACGCGATGTCCAAAACCCATCAGGCGGAAGGGATCGTCCTTGTCCTTGGCCCGGGCGATAAATTCCTCGATACGGGACTCATCACCGATTTCATTCAGCATCTGCAGTACCGCCTCGTTGGCACCACCATGAGCGGGGCCCCACAGGGCGGCGATGCCGGATGAAATACAGGCATAGGGATTGGCGCCAGTGGAACCGGCCAGGCGCACTGTGGAGGTAGAGGCATTCTGCTCATGGTCGGCATGGAGCAGGAACAGGGTATCCATGGCCTTGGCCAGGGTCGGGCTCACCTTGGGTGGCTCGCAGGGCGTGCCAAACACCATATGCAGGAAGTTCTCAGCCAGACTCATGCCGTTCTGCGGGTACATGAAAGGCTGGCCAATACCGTGTTTGTAGCACATGGCAGCCAGTGTAGGCATTTTCGCAATGACACGATGGGCCGCCAGCATGCGGTGTTCGGGGTTATCGATATCAGTGGAGTCGTGGTAGAAGGCGGAGAGGGCGGCAACGGCGCTGCAGAGCATGGCCATGGGGTGGGCATCGCGGGGAAAACCGCGGAAAAACTGGTGAATGCCCTCATCGACCATGGTGTGGTATCGAATCGAGTTTTCAAACTCCTGGTATTCCTGGTCACCGGGAAGCTCGCCATTGAGCAGCAGATAACAGGTTTCCAGAAAGTTGGAGTGCTCGGCCAACTGTTCAATGGGATAGCCGCGGTGCAGCAGTACGCCTTTGGCGCCGTCAATATAGGTGATATTGGAATCACAGGCGGCGGTGGATACAAAACCGGGGTCGTAGGTGAAGATTCCCTTGCTTACCAGGCTGCGTACATCCACCACATCCGGACCAGTACTGCCTTCATAGACGGGTAACTCAATGGTCTCATCTATCCCGTCAATGCTTAACTGGGCCTTTTTCTCGCTCATGCCAGACTCCTGCAAAATCTTTCTAAAGGAACAAAACTAATGATTGGAAATCAACTGCTTAAGCATTGTCGGCGGTAGTCATTAAAGCCTGGCCAGCGCTCTTACAGGGTGGGCAAGCATAGGTAGAAGGCCCCACTTTTGTCAAATCTTTGTCGACTCTGGCCGACCCTGATGACATCGCTGTGACAGGGCTTAAATAAAAGCAGCCACAGGGTCGTAATAACAGCCGTTGCCTGTGAGGAGTGGGGGTTATGCGTCAATCCGAACCCTGCTCTGATACCGTATTGCCTGTGGATTTGGCGCAATTTGCACAGCGCTCATGGGTGATGACAAAATATTGTCATTAATCCGGCGCAGAACCCCGGTTTTATTGTATTTGCGGGCCTCGGGCCGTATACTTTGCGGCGTTTGTCGTCATCAAATTGTGTAATCATTTCAAATAGTTTGCGCAGTTTTTGTGCAAACCAGGGCGAGTCGAAGCAAGTTTTCCTCGCCGCTCATTCATCAGCTACCGGATCAAGCTCAAAGTGAAAGATAATAGACCTGTTAATCTGGACCTGATCGCGTTCAAGTGGCCACTTCCGGCCCTGACTTCCATTACCCATCGAATCAGCGGCGTTTTGCTCTTCATCGGCACCGCCTTGCTGCTGTATCTGCTGCAGTTGTCTCTGGAGTCCGAAGCCGGATTTCGCCAGGCAACCGAGATTCTGGCGACACCGCTGGTGAAATTTGTCGTCTGGGTAGTGGTCTCGGCCTTGCTGTATCACCTGATCGCCGGTCTCAAACACCTGATTATGGATTTTGGCATCGGTGAAACCCTGGAGGGTGGCAAAACCGGCGCCGTGCTAACCATTATCCTGTCAGCCATTGCGATTATCGCAGCGGGGGTGTGGATATGGTAACCAGCGCCACCAACCTCAGCCGCTCCGGCCTGTCCGATTGGCTGATTCAACGATTCAGTGCTTACATTCTGGCGGCCTATACCCTGCGCATACTGGGTTCATTCTTTCTGCACCCGGATATGGATTACGCGCAGTGGACTGCCATTTTCGACTCCAATGCCATGCGCCTGTTCAGCCTTATCACCCTGGCGTCGCTGTGTGGCCATGCCTGGATCGGCATGTGGACCATCGGCACGGATTATCTAACGGCATCCCATTTGGGTAAGGCCGCTACAACCATTCGCTTGCTCTATCAGGCCTTCTGTGTGCTGCTGATTGCAGTCTACCTGATTTGGGGCATCCAGATTTTTTGGGGTAACTAGATGTCAGGTCTGAGAAAAATTACATTTGATGCGGTCATTGTTGGCGGCGGCGGCTCCGGCATGCGTGCGGCGCTGCAACTGGCCCAGTCCGGCTACAAAACCGCCTGTATCAGCAAGGTCTTCCCGACCCGTTCCCATACTGTGTCTGCCCAGGGCGGTATCACCTGTGCCATTGCCAGTGATGACCCCAATGACGATTGGCGCTGGCATATGTATGACACCGTCAAGGGCTCCGATTACATCGGCGACCAGGACGCCATCGAATACATGTGCAGCGAAGGCCCCCAGGCCGTGTTTGAACTGGAGCATATGGGGCTGCCATTTTCCCGCACCGAGAACGGTCGCATCTATCAGCGTCCCTTTGGTGGCCAGTCCAAGGACTACGGCAAGGGTGGCCAGGCGGCCCGTACCTGTGCGGCGGCTGACCGCACCGGCCATGCCATGCTGCATACCCTGTATCAGGGGAATCTGCGCAACAATACCGTTTTCCTGAACGAATGGTTTGCCGTGGACCTGGTGAAAAACCAGGACAATGCCGTGGTGGGTGTGATTGCCATTTGCATTGAAACCGGTGAAACCGTTTACATCGAGAGCAAGGCCACCGTACTGGCCACCGGCGGGGCGGGGCGCATCTATGCCTCCACCACCAATGCCCATATCAATACCGGTGATGGTGTTGGCATGGCCATGCGCGCCGGCTTCCCGACCCAGGACATGGAGATGTGGCAATTCCATCCCACCGGTATCTATGGTGCCGGCACCCTGGTAACCGAGGGTTGTCGGGGTGAGGGCGGCTATCTGATCAACAAGGACGGTGAACGCTTCATGGAGCGCTATGCGCCCACCGCCAAAGACCTGGCCGGCCGTGACGTGGTGGCCCGATCCATGGTGCTGGAAATTCTCGAAGGCCGTGGTTGCGGTGAGAATGGCGATCACGTCAAGCTCAAGCTGGACCATCTGGGCGAGGACGTACTCAACGCCAAATTGCCCGGTATTCTCGAGCTTTCCCGTACCTTTGCCCATGTTGACCCGGTCAAGGAACCGATTCCCGTGGTGCCCACCTGTCACTATATGATGGGGGGCGTTCCCACCAATATTCATGGCCAGGCCCTGACCATGAACGCCAGCGGTGACGATGAAATCATCCCGGGCCTGTTCGCCGTCGGCGAAACAGCCTGTGTCTCGGTGCATGGCGCTAATCGCCTGGGGGGCAACTCCCTGCTGGATCTGATCGTCTTCGGCCGGGCCGCCGGCAAGTTTCTGGAAGAGCATCTGCGTCAGGAACACAGCGAGCGCGCTGCCTCTGATTCCGATCTGGAGCAGGCCGCATCACGTCTGAACAAACTCAATGAAACCAATTCCGGCGAGCCGGTGCATTTGTTGCGCAAGGAACTGCAGGACATCATGCAGAATTTCTTTGGTGTGTTCCGCAAGGGCGACTACATGCAGGAAGGCATCAGCAAACTGGCCGATCTGCGCGAGCGAGTGGCCAATGTCCGCCTCGAAGACAAGAGCATGACCTTCAACACCTCACGTATTGAGGCGCTGGAACTGCAGAATCTGTTTGAAGTGGCGGAAGCCACAGCCATCGTCGCCGAGGCCCGCACCGAAAGCCGTGGCGCCCATGCTCGTGATGATTACCGCGAGCGCGATGACGAAAACTGGCTCTGCCATTCCATGTTTTTCCCGGCGGACAAGCGTGTTGCCAAGCGTCAGGTTAACTTTGCGCCCAAGACGGTCGACAAGTTTGAGCCGATGATTCGGACCTATTAAAGATCAACCTACTTCAAGAGCAGGATAAACCGTGTTAGTTAGCATCTATCGTTACAATCCAGAAACCGACGCCAAGCCGTCGATGCAGGATATCGAAGTCGAAATTCCCGAAGGCAAGGACCTGATGGTGCTCGACGTGCTGGAGCTGGCCAAGCAGAAGGACCCGACGATTTCCTATCGTCGCTCCTGCCGCGAAGGGGTTTGCGGTTCTGATGGCATGAATATCAATGGCACCAACGGCCTGGCCTGTATTACTCCGCTTTCCGAGGCGGTTAAACCGGGCAAGAAACTGGTGCTGCGACCCTTGCCTGGCCTGCCCGTGGTACGCGACCTGGTCATCGACATGACCATGTTCTACAAACAGTTCGAGAAAGTGAAACCCTACCTGGTCAATGATCAGCCTGAGCCTGCTATCGAGCGCCTGCAATCACCGGAAGACCGGGCCAAGCTGGACGGTCTCTACGAGTGCATTCTTTGTGCCTGCTGTAGTACCAGTTGTCCCTCTTTCTGGTGGAATCCTGACAAGTTCATCGGGCCCGCCGGATTGCTTCAGGCTTATCGCTTTCTTGCCGATAGCCGTGACACCGCTACTGCAGAACGCCTTGCGGATCTCGATGACCCGTTCAGCGTGTTCCGCTGTCGCGGCATCATGAATTGCGTGTCGGTTTGTCCCAAAGGATTGAATCCTACCCGGGCGATCGGTCATATCCGGGGCATGTTGTTGTCCCAGGGCACATAACACAGAACCAGCCAGAATATCAGAGCGGTTGCCGCTAGTGGCAGCCCGAGGAAGTAAGTATGCATGACAGCTTGATGGAGCAATTGTGGAGCACTGGACACCTGTCGGGTTCCAACGCCACCTACGTCGAAGAATTGTACGAAAGCTTCCTTGCTGACCCTGAATCTGTCGCCGAGGAATGGCGCAATTTTTTCCAGTCACTGCCTGCCATTAATGGCGACAACGGCAGTGATGTTTCCCATTCGCAAATCAGAAAACAATTCGAAGCGCTGGGCAAGGCCAGCCGCTTTGCGCCGGTACTGAGCAACGAAGACATTGTCAATTCCGAGCATGAACGGAAGCAGGTCAACGTCATGCTGCTGATCAGTTCCTACCGTGTGCGCGGACACCAGAAAGCCAATCTGGACCCCCTGGGCATCATGCACCGCGAGCGGGTTCCTGATCTGGAACTTGAATTCCATGATCTGTCACCACTGGACAACAACACCCTGTTTCAAACCGGCTCATTGTTTATCAGCAAGGAAAAAGCCACGCTGAAGGAACTGGTGGAAACACTGGAGCGCATTTATTGCAATTCAGTGGGTTACGAATTCATGCACATCATCAATCTGGAAGAGAAACAGTGGATCCAGCAACGCATCGAATCCAACGATGGCCATCCTGAATTTCCCAGCGAGGTTAAACGGCACCTGCTTGAACGCCTGTCCGCCGCTGAGGGGCTGGAAAAACACCTGGACTCGAAATACCCGGGCACCAAACGTTTCGGCCTGGAAGGCGGCGAGAGCCTGATTCCGGCCCTGGACGAGATCGTTCAGCGTTCCGGCAAGTATGGTGCCAAGGAAATCGTGCTGGGTATGGCGCACCGTGGCCGCCTTAATGTGCTGGTTAATATCCTCGGCAAAAATCCCGCCGACCTGTTTGATGAATTTGAAGGCAAGGCCACTTACCAGAGTTCCGGTGATGTGAAATACCATCAGGGCTTTTCCTCCAATATCATGACAGCCGGCGGTGAAATTCACATGGCGCTGGCTTTCAACCCCTCGCACCTGGAAATCGTTGCTCCGGTGGTGGAAGGCTCGGTGCGCGCCAGACAAACCCGTCGCCTTGATCGTCAGGGTGAGCAGGTCGTCCCCATCATTATTCACGGAGATGCGGCCTTTGCCGGGCAGGGTGTGGTCATGGAAACCTTCCAGATGTCCAACACCCGTGCCTATTCGACCGGTGGCACCGTGCATATCATCATCAATAATCAGGTTGGATTTACCACCAGCCGTCAGGATGATGCCCGCTCAACCGAATACTGTACCGATGTGGCAAAAATGGTGCAGGCGCCTATTTTTCATGTCAATGCAGACGATCCGGAAGCAGTTTTGTTTGTCACCCAACTGGCTCTGGATTTCCGTTATCAGTTCAAGAAAGACGTGGTTATCGATCTGGTTTGCTATCGCCGTCGCGGCCATAATGAAACTGATGAGCCGTCGGCCACCCAGCCACTGATGTACAAGGCCATCAAGCAGCACAAGTCCACGCGCACCCTCTATGCCGAAAAACTGGCTGCAGCCGAGATTCTCAGCAGCGAAGAAGCTGACAGCATCAACAATAACTACCGAACCGACCTGGACAAGGGCGAGCATGTAGTTAAAAGCCTGGTCAAGGAACCATCAGTCGAACTGTTTGTAGACTGGAGCCCCTACATAGGCCATGACTGGACGCCGCATTACAACACGTCCATGCAACTGGACCACCTCAAGGCGCTGGCCAGGAAAGTGGTCGATGTTCCCAAGGATCTGAAGATTCAGCGCCAGGTCAAGAAGATCATGGATGACCGTGCCAGCATGGCAGCAGGGGAGATTCCTGTTGACTGGGGCTTCGCCGAAACCCTGGCTTATGCCAGCATTCTGTCTACCGGCAACAAGGTTCGCATCACCGGTCAGGACGTGCGACGCGGCACCTTTTCTCACCGCCATGCCGTGCTCTACGATCAGGAAAGCAATGAGTGTTATATTCCCCTGCAGAAAGTGCAGAAGGACAAGTTTGATTTCACGATTTATGACTCCCTGCTTTCAGAAGAAGCGGTACTGGCCTTTGAGTACGGTTTTGCCACCACGGCACCCAATACCCTGGTGATCTGGGAGGCCCAGTTTGGCGACTTTGCCAATTCGGCCCAGGTGGTGATTGACCAGTTTATTACCAGTGGTGAGCATAAGTGGCAGCGTCTCTGCGGTCTCACCATGCTGCTGCCCCATGGCTATGAAGGGCAGGGGCCGGAACATTCATCTGCGAGACTGGAGCGCTTCCTGCAACTCTGTGCCGAGCACAATATTCAGGTTTGTCTGCCCACTACCTCGGCCCAGGTCTTCCATATGCTGCGCAAGCAGATTCTCTGCCCGCTGCGCAAACCGCTGGTGGTGATGTCACCCAAGAGCCTGCTGCGCCACAAGGAAACCGTGTCGTCTCTGGAAGAACTTGCCGAAGGCAGCTTCCAGGTGGTGATCGACGAGACCGATGACATCGACAAGGAAAAAGTCGAGAAGCTCATTATCTGTTCGGGCAAGGTCTACTACGATCTGCGTACCGAGCGTCGGGCGCGTAACATCGACAATATCGCCATCGTCAGGCTGGAGCAGTTATACCCCTTTGCCGCCGATGAAGTGGAAGCCTGCCTGCTGCAATACAAGAATGTGAAATCCATCGTCTGGTGCCAGGAAGAACCCATGAATCAGGGCGCCTGGTATTCCAGCCAGCACCACATTCGCAGAATCATTCATGAACACTTTCCTGAAATCTGGCTGGAATATGCGGGACGCGAAGCTTCGGCTGCAGCCGCCGCAGGTTATCCGGCACTGCATGTTAGCCAACAAGAAAAATTTATCGACGAGGCGCTGTCGCTTGAACAAAGCTGATGCCTCCGGGAATTACTAGGACCTGAGCAATGAGTATTGAAATTAAAGCCCCAACCCTGCCCGAATCGGTACCCGATGGCACGATTGCGACCTGGTACAAGAAAGAAGGCGAGAGCGTCAGCCGTGATGAGTTGTTGGTTGATATCGAGACCGACAAGGTAGTCATCGAAGTGGTATCGCCCACCGATGGAGTTCTCAAGGAGATCATCAAGCAACCTGGCGACACCATTGTCAGCAATGAGGCGATCGGCAGCGTTGAAGCTGGCGCAGCGGCGGAAAAACCCGCCCAGAAAGTCGAGCAGCAAGAGGCGCCAGCCGAGACTGAAAAGGCTGACAGCGGCCAGCAGGCTGCCCCTGAGAGCAGCTCTGACGATGAGCCCATGCTGTCTCCCGCCGCCAAGAAACTGATCGAGGAAAACAAGCTCGATGCAGCCAGCATCTCCGGCAGCGGCAAGGACGGCCGCGTTACCAAGGAAGACGTACTCAACAAGCTCGAAGGGGGCCAATCCTCAGCGCCGCAGTCCGCTGCCCAGCCCACTCCATCTGTTGATGACCGCAGTGGTCGCGTCGAAGAACGGGTGCCCATGAGCAGATTGCGAGCCAAAGTGGCCGAGCGTCTGCTGCAAGCCACCCAGACCACCGCCATGCTGACCACCTTTAACGAGGTCAATATGAAGCCGGTGATGGATATTCGCTCACGCTACAAGGATCAGTTTGAGAAAACCCATGATGGTGTGCGCCTGGGTTTCATGTCCTTCTTCGTGCGTGCCTGTATTGAGGCCCTGAAACGATTCCCGGCAGTGAACGCCTCAATCGACGGCAACGATATTGTTTATCATGGTTATCAGGATATCGGGGTAGCGGTTTCTTCACCGCGCGGCCTGGTAGTCCCGGTGCTTCGCAACGCCGACAACCTGAGCCTGGCACAGATCGAGAAGGGTATTCGCGAATACGGCATCAAGGCCCGCGACGGCAAACTTGCCATTGAAGAAATGACAGGTGGCACCTTCACCATTTCCAACGGTGGTGTTTTCGGTTCACTGCTTTCAACGCCAATCCTGAATCCCCCGCAAACTGCCATTCTTGGCATGCACAAGATCCAGGAACGGCCCATGGCGGTAGACGGTGAAGTAGTTGTGCTGCCCATGATGTATCTGGCGCTGTCCTACGATCACCGCATGATTGACGGCAAGGAAGCAGTACAATTCCTTGTGACTGTGAAGGAACTTCTTGAAGATCCCACCCGCCTGCTGCTGGAAATTTAATTACCCTGAGAGAGATTTATGGCTAATCAATATGATGTTGTAGTAATCGGATCTGGTCCGGCCGGATACCACGCGGCAATTCGTTGTGCGCAATTGGGCTTTAACACTGCCTGCATTGAAAAGTGGCTGACCAAGGACGATAAAACAGTTTACGGCGGCACCTGTCTGAACGTTGGCTGTATTCCTTCCAAGGCCCTGCTGGACTCCTCACATAAATTTCTGGAAGCCCAGGCGCATTTCGAAGAACACGGCATCAAGACCGGCAAGGTATCGGTCGACGTGCCCACCATGCTCAAGCGCAAGGAAAAAGTTGTCAGCCAGCTCACCGGGGGTGTTGCCGGCCTGTTCAAGGGCAACAAGGTGGAAGGTATTGCCGGGACCGGCAAAGTCGTTGCCAAGGGCAAGGTGGAAGTAACCGGCCATGATGGCAAGACCGACACCCTGGAGGCCAAGCACATAATTATCGCCGCGGGTTCAGTTCCCATCGACATCCCGCCAGCTCCAGTTGATAACGAAACTATCGTCGATTCCACCGGTGCACTGAAATTTACCGAGGTGCCCAAAAAACTTGGCATCATTGGTGCCGGCGTAATTGGCCTGGAGCTCGGCAGCGTCTGGGCGCGCCTGGGTGCCGAAGTGACGGTACTGGAAGCAATGGACGATTTCCTGCCCGCCGTGGATCGCCAGATTGCCAAAGAGGCCATGAAAATCTTTACCAAGCAGGGCCTGAATATCAAGCTGGGTTCCAAGGTCAGCGGCAGCAAGGTCAGCAAGGGCAACAAGAAAAGCGTCACAGTCGAGTACACTGACAGCGAGGGCGAGCAAAAAGCCCAGTTTGACAAGCTGATCGTCTGTGTTGGCCGTAAACCCGCCACTGAAAATGTTCTTGACGCTTCGGTTGGCGTCGAACTGGACGAACGCGGTTTTATCAAGGTGGATGATCACTGCGCCACCAATGTCGAAGGCATCTATGCCGCCGGTGATGCCGTGCGTGGGCCAATGCTGGCACACAAGGGCATGGAAGAGGGCGTGATGGTTGCCGAGCGACTAGCGGACAAGAAGACCCAGGTTAACTATGATCTGGTGCCTTCTGTTATCTACACCCACCCGGAAGTGGCCTGGGTCGGCAAGAACGAGGAAGAACTCAAGGAAGCAGGCATTGAATACAATGTGGGCGCCTTTCCCTTTGCGGTAAACGGCAGGGCATTGGCCGCCAATGACACTGATGGCATGATCAAACTGATCGCCGATGCCAAGACCGATCGCATCCTTGGCTGCCACATCATCGGACCCAGCGCCGCCGACCTGTTGCAGCAGGTGGTGATCGCCATGGAATTCAGCAGCAGCGCCGAAGACCTGGCCCTGACCATGTTCTCACACCCGGCCCTGTCTGAAGCGGTGCACGAATCTGCCCTGGCTCTGCACGGCCATGCGATTCATATTGCCAATCGCAAGCGTCGCAAATAACAGCACACTAATTCAGAAATAGCATAAACAACACGGAGTTGTAATGAACTTACACGAATATCAGGCGAAGCAGCTCTTTGCCGACTATGGCCTGCCGGTGTCGAAGGGACTCGCCGTCGACACCCCGGAAGACGCGGCCAAGGCCACGGAAACTATCGGTGGCAGCAAATGGGTGGTCAAGGCACAGGTTCATGCCGGCGGTCGCGGCAAGGCCGGCGGTGTACAGCTGGTGGATTCAGCCGATGAAGCCAAAGACTTCGCCAGCAAGTGGCTGGGCAAAAACCTCGTCACCTACCAGACCGATGCCAATGGCCAGCCAGTGAGCAAGATCCTGGTGGAAGCCTGCACGGATATCGCCCAGGAATTGTATCTGGGTGCGGTGGTAGACCGCGCTACCCGTCGCGTCGTGTTCATGGCTTCCGTAGAGGGTGGGGTAGAGATCGAGAAAGTCGCCGAGGAAACGCCGGAAAAGATTCTCAAGGCCACCATCGACCCATTGACCGGTGCCCAGCCCTATCAGGGCCGTGACCTGGCTTTTCAGCTGGGCCTGCAGGGCGAGCAGATCAAGCAATTCACCAAACTGTTTCTGGGGCTTGCCAGGCTGTTCGAAGACCTGGATCTGGCACTGCTGGAAATCAATCCTCTGGTGATTACCGATGAAGGCAATCTGCATTGCCTGGACGGCAAGATCAATATCGACGGCAATGCCCTGTATCGTCAGCCCAGGCTGCAAGAAATGCATGATCCTTCCCAGGAAGACGAGCGTGAGGCCCATGCTGCATCCTGGGATCTGAACTATGTTGCCCTGGACGGCAACATCGGCTGCATGGTCAACGGCGCCGGCCTGGCCATGGGCACCATGGATATCGTGCAATTGTTTGGCGGCAAGCCGGCCAACTTTCTCGATGTGGGTGGCGGCGCCACCAAGGAACGGGTAACCGAAGCCTTCAAGATCATCCTCTCTGACGAAAACGTCAAAGCAGTGCTGGTCAATATTTTCGGCGGCATTGTTCGCTGCGACCTGATTGCCGAGGGTGTTATCGGCGCGGTTGAGGAAGTGGGTGTAACAGTGCCGGTCGTGGTGCGACTGGAAGGCAACAACGCCGAGCTGGGCAGGGAAGTACTGGAGAAAAGCGGCCTCAATATTATCGCCGCCACCAGCCTTTCAGATGCAGCCGAAAAAGCAGTGACTGCAGCGGGAGGAAAAGCATGAGCATTCTGATCAACAAGGACACCAGGGTAATCTGCCAGGGCTTCACCGGCTCCCAGGGAACCTTTCATTCTGAACAGGCGATTGAATACGGCACCCAAATGGTCGGTGGCGTTACACCAGGCAAGGGCGGCCAGACCCATCTGGGCCTGCCGGTCTTCAATACAGTGCGCGAAGCCTATGCCGAGACCGGTGCTGACGCCTCTGTCATCTATGTACCAGCGCCGTTCTGCAAGGACTCAATCCTGGAAGCGGTAGATGCCGGCATCAAGCTGATTGTCTGTATCACCGAAGGCATTCCCACACTGGACATGCTGGTGGCCAAGGAAAAATGCGACCAGGCCGACGTGCGTCTGATTGGCCCAAACTGCCCCGGCGTAATTACTCCCGGTGAATGCAAGATCGGCATCATGCCAGGCCATATTCACAAGCCCGGCAAGGTGGGCATTGTGTCCCGTTCTGGAACGCTCACTTACGAAGCCGTCAAACAGACCACAGACCACGGTTTTGGTCAGTCTTCCTGCGTTGGCATCGGTGGTGATCCCATCCCCGGTTCCAACTTCATCGATATTCTCGGCATGTTTGAAAAAGATGATCAAACCGAGGCTATCGTCATGATCGGAGAAATTGGTGGCACCGCCGAAGAAGAGGCCGCAGCCTTTATCAAGGCCGAGGTCAGCAAGCCGGTCACTGCCTATATTGCCGGCGTCACCGCACCTCCCGGCAAGCGCATGGGTCATGCCGGCGCTATCATTTCCGGCGGCAAGGGCACTGCTGATGAAAAATTTGCCGCCCTTAACGACGCCGGCGTAAAAACCGTTCGCAGCCTTGCCGACATCGGCAACGGCCTGAAGGAAATCACTGGCTGGTAGCGCCTCGCTGCCAGTTCCTTCCCCCTCTGTTCAGGCGCCTTGCTTAGGCGCCTAAACACCCTCCTTTTTTTGCATCAATTGTCTCGCAAAAGGTTCTAAATTCTTAAGCGAGTGTGTTACGCTTAACCGGAAATTTGGCTTAAAACGCTGAATTTTAGGGACTATTTGAGTTGCTTTTTGGATAAGAGCACTCAAACCTCGCAGAGGGTTACCTAGCTTCTCAAATTTTTTGAATTTGAGTAGATCGGTAACTCTTGCTTGGTGTTTATCAAGGAAGGCTGCCATTTCGGAGCGACAGGAAACGTCATGGAGTTCTCCGGGTAGCCACACCAAGGAAGGTAAACAATAAAATAGTTTTTCGTGTCTAATTATTTAAGTATCTCCGCGATCCCTGTAGTTAGACCTGATTTATTAACAATGAATAGGATGGCACATGAAAAACCGTCGAATTACTAAGATGAGTATGTCTGCACTGGTATTACTCATATCAAGCCTTTTGGGAAATGCGCAGGCTGCTGAAATTTTAGTCGACAGCAGCATTCTCGATGAGGCCATGGACGTGGTCGCTGACAAGTACAGCGAATCTGCTGAAGCTCAGGAAGAAATTACGCGTCTGGCCAACTCTGCCAGCTCCACTTTTGAGGAGTTCAAGCGCGCCAACGACAATCTGGAATCCTTGCTGGTTTTGAACGCCGGCTATCGTCGCCAGATTGCCGCCCAGGAACAGCAACTGGAAACTCTGGCGGAGTCTATCGACTCGGTAGAAGAAGTGACTCGCGAGATTCCTCTGCTGATGGAAAAAATGCTCAGTGCAATCGAGCAGTTCGTCGCCATGGACTATCCCTTCCATGTCGAGACCCGAACCAACCGTCTGCAGTTTGCCCGTGACGCCATCGATAACCCGGATGTTTCAATCGCGGAGAAATTCCGTCAGGTTCTGGTGGCCTATCAAACTGAAACTTCTTACGGCCGTACGTTCGAAACCTATGCCGACACCATCAACATCAATGGTGCAGATCGTGACGTGAACATTGCCCGCTTTGGCCGTGTTGCCCTGATCTATCAAACCACTGACCGTCAGGAAACCGGTGCCTGGGACAACGAAGCCCGCGCCTGGGTGTCTCTGCCCCCGGGTGAGTACCGCACCGCGGTACAGACAGCGATTCGCGTCGCATCACAATTGGATGCACCCCGTATCATCAACCTTCCCGTAGCGGCACCGGAGGCAGCACAGTGAAACAAGTTATAAAGAAGGCCGCAGCAGCCGCCACTACACTTTTATTTGCAGCCAGCACTCAGCTGGGTGCCCAGGAAGCCAGCTCGCTGGCCAATCTGCTGGATCTGGTAGAAGCAGACCGCGTTGCCGAGTCTGATGCTTACCGCGAGCGTCTGCAGGAATTCGAGCAGAATGCCAATCGCCAGCAGGAAATTCTGGATGCCACAGAAGAACGAATCGAAGCAGAAGAACAGACTCAAAATGAGCTGTCTGCTGAATTCGATCAGAACGAAATCGAAATCGCCAACCAGCGCGAATTGCTGCGTGACCGTCGTGGTGACCTGAACGAATTGTTCGGCACCCTGCAGGGCGTAGCCGGTGACTTCCTGTCCAACTTCCAGAACTCCCTGATCAGCGCCCAGTACCCGGGTCGCTCCGATGAGCTGGAAGCCATTATCGAGCGAGCTGGTTCAACTGTTGAGCAGCTGAATATCGGCGAGATGGAACGTTTCTGGTTCTTCATGCATCAGGAGTTGACCGAGTCCGGTCGCGTTGTGACCTATAACGGCGACATCGCACTGCCGACTGGTGACACTGTTAATCGCGAAATCGTCCGTGTCGGTGCTTTCAATGCCATGAGCGAAGGCGACTACCTGAGCTACAGCGGTGACATCGGTCACCTGCAGGTTCTGCCGCGTCAGCCAGCCGCTGAATACGTACAAAGCGCCATCGACCTGCAAAATGCCACTTCCGGTTTCACCCGGGTTGGTATTGACCCCACCGGTGGTGTGGGCGGCCAGGTACTGGCTAACCTGATCAACTTCCCGACTGTGGAAGAGCAGGTACGTAACAACTCCGGCGTTATCGGTTTCATCATTATTGGTGTCGGTATCGTGGGTATCCTGTTGGGCTTCTTCCGACTGCTGATGCTGACCCTGACCTCTATCAAGGTCCGTGCCCAGCTGAAGAGCGACAAGCCCGCCAAGAACAACCCGCTGGGCCGTGTTCTGCTGGTAGCCGAAAACAACCCCAATGCCGATACCGAGACTCTCGAGTTGAAGCTGGGCGAAGCCATTCTGCAGGAAACGCCTTCGCTGGAATCCATGCTGACCCTGATCAAGATGATCGCCACCATCGCGCCTCTGGGCGGTCTGTTGGGTACGGTGACCGGTATGATCCAGGTGTTCCAGCAAATTACAGTTTACGGTGCGGGTGACCCCACCATCATGGCCGGCGGTATTTCCCAGGCCCTGATGACTACCGTACTGGGTATTGTTGTTGCGATCCCGACTATCTTCATGCACACCGTGGTGAAGAGCCGCAGCGACAACATCATCCATATCCTGGAAGAGCAAGCCACCGGTATGATTGCCCAGAAAGCTGAAAGACAAGCGAGCAGCCAATCATAAAAACTGAGAAGGCATAAGCTATGTATTTTACAGTTCTGGATATATTGGATGCCGTTAACACTTTCATGACCCGGGGTGGGCCAGTGCTATGGATCATAGCCTGGCTCCTCCTGATCAAATGGTCACTGGTGTTTGAGCGCATCTGGTATCTCAATACCACACACAAGAAAAACGTCAAAAATACCCTGGCCGAATGGAATGCCCGTTCTGATCGATCATCCTGGAGCGCGCATCAGATTCGCACCATGATGATTTCAAAGATCTCCCTGGACGTGCGCAACACCATGCCCATCATTGAGGTGCTGGTTACCATCTGTCCGCTATTGGGACTGATCGGTACAGTAACCGGCATGATCGAAGTATTCTTCGTCATGGCTGTCAGTGGTGGCGGTGACGCCAAATCCATGGCAGGCGGTGTATCCAAAGCCACGATTCCGACTATGGCCGGAATGGTAGGGGCAATTTCCGGCATTTTTGCTTTCAATTATCTGAAATCAAAAATCGACCGAGACATGGAATTGCTGGAAGACCATTTGCCGCTGCAACACTAGCAGTCGGGTATAAAAGCAAAGGCTTAATTCATGAAATCAGGATTAATGAAAAAGAAGGAACAGGAAGAAGCGGGTGAGATCGATCTCACCCCCATGCTGGACGTGGTCTTCATCCTGCTGATCTTCTTTATTGTAACTTCGGTGTTTGTCACCGAAGCCGGAATTGAAGTCGCCAAACCGGAAGCATCGACTGCCGATGACACCAGTGGTGACCTGATTCTGATCGCCGTCGGCGAAGCCGGCGACATCTGGATTGATGGTGAACAGATCGATCCTCGATTTATCCGTTCGCGCTTTGAGTTGCGCCTGGCCGATGCACCGAATTCCTCGGTAATCATTCAGGCAGACCAGAATGCGAATAATGAACAGGTGATGTTGATTCTCCGGGCTGCCCGGGAAGCCAATATCGCGGACGTATCTATTTCAGCGGAGGCATAACGATGATCTTTGTAAGATGGGTTGTATCCATGGCAATGGCCGCCGGTATCACGCTGGGTCTGTTCTACTTCATGCAGTTTCTGATCGCCACCGGTGAGGCATTTGACGAGCGTGTAAACGTCGTCAAGATTGTTGATGCCACGATGCCTGAGATCGAAATGGAAGTGATCGAGGAAATCGACAAACCGGAAGTCATCGAAGAAGTTCCGGAACAGCAGTTGGACACACCGGAAAAGCAGATCAATCTGGACGGTGGTCCGGCATTGAATATTGAGCGTGCTTCGGTCGAAGTCGACACCGGCCTCGACATGAGCAGTGCCTCCATCTCTGCCACCGATGGTGACTATCTGCCTCTGGTAGCGATCGCTCCCCAGTATCCAACCCGGGCCGCCCAACGCGGTATTCAGGGCTGGTGTCTGGTGTCCTTTACCGTGGACGGCCAGGGCAATGTGATTGAAGACACCATCGAGGTAGTGGACGCCGAGCCGGCCAATATCTTTGACCGCTCTTCCATCCGTGCCGCGGCCCGTTTCAAGTTTCAACCACGCGTACAAGACGGAGTAGGGGTTAATGTACCGGGCGTACAATACCTGTTCCGTTACCAGCTCGAGGAGTAAGAATGTCCACAGTATTGAAAAAACTCAAACTGGGATTCCTGGTCAGCCTGCTGGTATTGCCGTTTTCCGGTCAGTTAGCCCTGGCCCAGGATGACGACGATGGTCAGCGTGCACCACCGGAAGCCCGTACCTCCGGAACCCTGAGTCAGCAGGTAATGCGCGCCGTTACCGAGATTCAGGAATTAATGTCGCCGGAAGACGAAGGTGACGAGCCCGATCTCGAAGCTGCCAAGCGTGAACTGGATGATCTCCGTGAACGCCGCTGGGACCGCATGAATGACTTCGAGAAATCCACGGTTCTGAACTTCTACACCAACTATTACCTCAGCGTCGAGGACTATCCCAACGCCTTGCTGACCTTCGAGGAAATCCTCACCATTGAGGACCTCCGTGAAGATACCCGACTGCGTACATTGCGCTCGCTGGGGCAGTTGTATATGGCCGAGGAGCGATGGCAGGAAGCCATTGGTGCCTATGACCGCTGGCGGGAACTGTCACTCGAGGAAGACATAATTGTCTACCGCGGTCTTTCCTACTCCTACTATCAGCAGGAGATGTTCGAGGAAGCACTGCCATACTGGATCGACTACATGAACCTGTCCCTGGAAACAGGAGAGGAACTGGGTCGTGACGACTATGCCTACCTCAATGGCATCTACTTCACGCTGGAAGACTTCGACAGCGCACTGGAACTCACCAAGACCATGATTGTGCTGTTTGACAATCAGACCGACTGGATGAACCTGAGTGCTGTCTACGCCAGCCTGGATAACGAGGAACGACGGGTGCAGTCCCTGAACGTGGCCTATCTCAAAGGCTATGTCGATGACGAAAACCGCTTCCTCAATCTGGGTCAGTCCATGGCGGGTATCGAAGCACCCTGGAGCGGTGCCAAGATTCTTGTAGATGGTGTAGAGAGGGATATTGTCGAGGAAAATCAGGACAACCTGGAGATACTGTCCCAGATGTACCTGGTTGCCAGCTCCTACGAGGAAGCTCTGGAGCCTGCCTTGCAGGTAGCCGAGATGTCAGACAGTGGAGACGGCTGGGATACAGTCGGTTATATCCACTATGTGATGCACAATTACGAAGAATCGGTGGAGGCCTTTGAGCGCGCCATCGAAGTCGGCAATCTCAGCGACCGTTCTGACACCCTGTTGTTCCTGTCCCGTGCCCGAATCGAGCTCGATGATTTCGAAGGCGCACTGGAGGCAGCACGCCAGGCGGCTGATGCCGGTGATGAAAATGCCCGTGAAGCGGCCAATAACTACATCACCTTCATCAATACCAGCCAGCAGCGCTACAACATCATTCAGCAGCGCAAGCAGGAGTCTATCGAGTTCTACGAGCCCTATCCGTCACTACTGTAAGGATAGTGTCTGTAAGCACAGACTGGACTTGAAAAAACGGGGCACAGCCCCCAAATACCCGACCACAGCTACTGTGGTCGGGTTTTTTTGTGCCCGCGAAAAGATACTAAAAGAGGTTCTGGAATGACTACAGAAACATCTACTGAAACCCGGGGATTCGAGACTGAAGCGAAACAGCTTCTGCACCTGATGATCCATTCCCTGTACAGCAACAAGGAGATCTTCCTGCGTGAGCTGATTTCCAACGCATCTGATGCTGCCGACAAGCTGCGATTCGAGGCACTGTCCAATCCGGAACTGCTGAGCGATGACAGCCAGCTCCAGGTCAGGATCGATGTCGATGCTGAGGCCAAAACCATCACCATTGCTGATAACGGCATCGGTATGAGCAGGGACGAGGTAATAAGCAATCTGGGCACCATCGCCAAATCCGGCACGGCGCAGTTTCTTGAATCCCTGACCGGCGATCAGAAGAAAGATTCACAACTCATTGGCCAGTTCGGGGTCGGTTTTTACTCCGCCTTTATTGTTGCCGATGAAGTGGAAGTACTGACCCGCAAGGCAGGCAGTGAGGCCAGCGAAGCCACTTTGTGGACTTCGAAGGGCGAAGCCGAATACAGCCTCTCGGCAGCCGAAAAGGCCGAGAGCGGCACTACTATTACCCTGCATCTGAAAAAGTCTGAAGCTGATTTTGCCGAAGACTATCGTCTGCGCAGTATCGTCAAGAAATACGCCGATCATATTTCCATTCCGGTGATGATGCCGAAACAGGAAATGCCTGCCGCTGATGACGACGAGAAGGAAGAGGGCAAGGACAAAGAGCCCGAAGACAAGGCGGTGGAGTATGAGGCAGTCAATGATGCCAAGGCACTCTGGACCCGCCCGCGCAGTGAAGTGAATGAGGACGAATACAAGGAGTTCTATAAATACATCAGCCACGATTTTGAAGATCCCCTGGACTGGAGCCATAACAAGGTTGAAGGCAAGCTGGAGTACAACAGCCTGTTGTACCTGCCTGGCAAGGCGCCTTTTGATCTCTGGAACCGGGATGCCGCCCGTGGCCTGAAGCTCTATGTGCAACGGGTATTCATCATGGATGATGCCGAACAGTTCTTGCCGCTCTATCTGCGCTTCATGAAAGGTGTGGTGGACTCCAACGACATCTCCCTGAACGTGTCCCGCGAGATCCTGCAGAAAGACCCGGTGGTTGACTCCATGCGCAGTGCCCTCACCAAGCGGGCGCTGGATATGCTGGAAAAACTGAGGAAGAAGGACAAGGAAAAGTACAGCAAATTCTGGTCTGAATTCGGTCAGGTGCTCAAGGAAGGTCCGGGCGAGGATTTCAGCAACCGTGAGAAGATCGCCAAACTCCTGATGTTTACCACCACCGAGTCCGCCAGTGACAGCCAGGATCAGAGCCTGGAAGATTATGTCTCACGCATGAAGGACGGCCAGGACAAGATCTACTATATTGCCAGCGAATCGCTCAAGGCGGCACGCAACAGCCCCCATTTGGAGATTTTCCGCAAGAAGGGCATCGAAGTTATTCTCATGCATGACCGCATCGATGAATGGCTGATGAGCCACCTCCATGAATTCGATGGCAAGCAGTTTCAGGATATCGCCCGAGGCGAGCTGGACCTGGGCAAGCTGGAAGACAAGGAAGAGAAAGACAAGCAGCAAGAAACCGAAAAGGCCTTCAAGGACCTGGTGGAGCGTATCAAGGAAAACCTGGGCGAGAAGGTCAAGGAAGTACGACTGACTCATCGCCTGACGGACTCTCCCGCCTGCCTGGCCATTGATGAGCATGACATGGGCCTGCAGATGCGCAAAATCATGGAAGCATCTGGACAGGCCGTGCCTGATGCCAAGCCGATTTTCGAGATCAATCCGGATCACCCCCTGGTGCAGAAACTGGACAAGGAAGCCGATGAAGATCGCTTTGCTGACCTGGTCTCCGTGCTGTTTGGTCAGGCCAGCCTGGCGGAAAATGGCGAACTGGCTGATCCGGGGGAATTCTCTTCAAGCCTGAACAAGCTGTTGCTGCAACTGAGCCAGTAAATCTGGCGTGATGCTGCCAACAGTGAAGCATGAAAAACGCCGGCATTGCCGGCGTTTTTTATTTCTGGACAAGTTTTCCCATCAGGGCTTACATGCGTTCCAGCGGCTCGATACCAAGCAGGGACAGGCCTTGTTTCAGAGTCTCAGCAGTCAGGCTGGCAAGGGCCAGACGTGATTCGCGCAGCGGGGCTTCCGCCTTGAGGATAGGACAGCTTTCGTAAAAACGCATGAAGATGCCAGCCAGCTCAAACAGGTAATTACAGAGTTGGTTTGGATAACAGTCATCGGCCACCATCTGCACAATTTCCGGCATCTGCAAAATCTTTATCAGCAACATTCTCTCTTCTGCCGCATCGATGGAAGAAAGCGTCATGGCACCTTTATTCTGTTGTGAAGACGCGTCACTGTCCTGTTTGCGCAGAATGCTCTTGATGCGGGCATAGGCATACAGCATATAGGGTGCCGTGTTGCCATCAAAGGAAAGCATGGTTGACCAGTCAAACACGTAATCACTGGTGCGGTTCTTGGACAGGTCTGCATATTTGACCGCCGCGATACCGACACGATCGGCAATGCTCTGGCGTTCTTTCTCATCCAGGTCCGGGTTTTTCTCCGAAACCAGATCGAAGGCCCGTCGTACCGCCTCATCCAACAGCTCAGACAGTTTTACCGTATCGCCGGAACGGGTCTTGAACGGTCGTCCGTCACTGCCCATCATGGTGCCATAGGCGATGTGTTCGAGTGACAGGTCTTCACCGGCCATCCCGGCCGCCCTGGCGACCGCAAACACCTGCTGAAAATGCAGGGACTGCCTGGCGTCCACCACATACAGTGAACGGTCAGCCTTGAGCTCTTTGGCACGTAACTGAATCGCCGCAAGATCGGTGGTGGAATAGAGATAACCGCCATCGGATTTTTGAACGATTACCGGCAGGGGCTCGCCTTCCTTGCCTGTGAACTGCGGTAAAAACACACACTGGGCACCATTGTCTTCGGTGAGCAATTGCTTGTCTCGCAGCTGTTCAATGATACCGACCAGTTTATCGTTGTAACGGCTCTCGGCATCCAGGTCTTCCCGTTTCAGGGTCACCCCGAGCTTTTCGTAAACGGCTTCGCAGTGAGCCAGGGACTCATCGATGAATTGCTCCCAGGCCTTCAGATGCTGTGCATCGCCGCCCTGTAATTTCACCACGGCCTGACGGGCACGGGTGGCGAATTCCGCATCATTATCAAAGCGCTCCTTGGCATCCCGGTAAAAGGATTCCAGGTCGGCCAGCTTGTTGGGAATATCACTCTGGCCCTGACTGACTTCCTGCATATAGGTAATCAGCATGCCGAACTGGGTACCCCAGTCACCCACATGGTTTTGACGGATTATGTTGTGGCCACAACTCTCCAGCACCCGCACCAGGCAATCGCCGATGATGGTGCCGCGCAGATGACCCACGTGCATTTCCTTGGCCAGATTGGGGGACGAGTAATCCACCACAATGCGCTGCTTGTGGATTGGTTCCGGCAGCAGGGCCTGCACCTCAGCCAGGGCCGTCCCGCCTCGCTGCAGTAATTCGCTATTGCTCAGATGCACATTGATGAAGCCGGGGCCGGCCACTTCCAGTTTGTCGATCCAGGTCAGCGCCTGGGCCTGCAGATCTTCAACAACGGCCTGGGCGATCTGGCGGGGATTGCTTTTTAATTGCTTGGCCAGCGCCATCACCCCATTGGCCTGGTAATCACCAAACTCGGGCCTGGAGGCTGTGATCACATGGGCGTCGGGAGCATCAATACCACTGACTCTGGCGAGGCTGTCGCTCACCACCTGATTTAGAAGTTGTTTGAATGATTTCACGTTAAAACTGCTGTTCTCTGTGCGAACGGGCCGGACCCGCAATGCCTGAAAAAGGGGAGGATTGTACACCAATATCCGGCTGCCGTTTGATGTAGAATGCCGCTTTCATCAATTCAGCCCGGACCCAGGTCATGAGTTTCAGCGACAAGGTGCAATTCATCAAGGTAGAGCCTGCCAATGTAGGCCAGCGCCTGGACAATTTCCTGATGCGTCAGCTCAAGGGCATGCCGCGCTCCCGGGTCTATCGCCTGATTCGCAAGGGGGAGGTGCGGGTCAACAAAAAGCGGGCAAAGCCGGAGAACCGCCTGGAGAAGGGGGATACCGTGCGAATTCCCCCCTACAGTGGTCCGGCCGAAGCCAGTATTCCCAAGCCCAGCCCCGGACTTGGCCAGCTGCTGTTAGACAGCATTCTCAAGGAAACCGATCAGTATCTGGTGTTGAACAAACCGGCGGGCCTGTCGGTGCATGGCGGCTCGGGCATTCGCCTTGGCCTGATTGAGGCTCTGCGTCAGCTGCATCCCGCCGGAGCCGACCTGGAACTGGTTCATCGCCTCGACCGGGATACCTCCGGCTGCCTTGTTGTCTCAAAAAACTCTATTGCTTTAAAAGCCTTACAAGAGCAACTTAAAGCCAAGACTGTTGACAAGCACTACCTGGCCCTGGTGCGCGGCAATTGGCCGGAAACCCTGGTGGAAGTGGATGCCCCCCTGGCAAGACAGGAAGCCGCCAATGGCGAACGAATCGTCCGGGTTGACCCCGAGGGCAAGGCGTCCCGCACCCGGTTCAAGGTCCTCAAGCACTTTGAGTCAGCAAGCCTTGTGGAGGCGATGCCGGAAACCGGCCGGACCCACCAGATCCGGGTGCATTGTCAGCAGGCCGGGCATCCCATCATTGGCGACGACAAATACCTGCACAGCCGTCAGCAACAGGCCTTGCCTGCACCCCTGGCGGCGCACAAGGACCTGTGCCTGCATGCTGCCAAAATCAGCTTTCAGGATCCGGACAGGCAGCAACGGGTCACGGTAGAGGCGAAATTGGCGGGAAGCTTCCATCAGCTTTTGCAACGATTGCAGTAAGCCAGTACAAATCTTCTGCCGAAACAAACAGATAAGCCTATGATTTAAGACTAAAAATTATTGCAAAAATTTTGACAGAAGGCCCTCATCAGCCTAGAATTGCGCGCCTATGTCTGACCGCCAGGTTCCAGTCTATGTCGACACCCGCCGTATCTTTCAGCAGGACGCTGAATTGGGTGGATCTGTTGATCTGGAGCGCTTGCCCAGATTCCGCCAGAGCCTGGTCAGCGACGAGGCCGATATACAGGTAGAACTGCGCTTCAGCGAAGGAAATTCCGGCTACCGGGAGATCCGCGGGCATTTGCAGGCCAGGGTTGAAGTGGCCTGTCAGCGCTGTCTGGAGCCCATGGCCATCGAACTGGCCGACCAGCTCTGCCTGGCACTGGTTAAAGATGATGAGCAGGCCAGCAAGCTCAGACCCGAGTTTGATCCCTGGATCTGCCCGGATATCAAGCTGATACTGGCCGATCTGATTGAAGAACAACTGATTCTAAGCCTGCCCATAGTTGCGGCCCACGAAGCAGGGCAATGCCAGGCCAATACTGGCGCAGCAGCCCTGGCTGCCGATACAGGCGAGACGATTGAAGAGGAAGTGAAGGAAAATCCCTTCGCAGTCCTGGAACAACTTAAGAAAAGCGACTGAACTATCTGTTTTCGCTTAATATTTTGGAGATAAACGATGGCTGTTCAAAAGAACAAAGTGACCCGCTCGAAGCGTAACAAGCGGCGTACTCATGACAATTTGTCGGAAGCGACCCTGTCCACCGATAAAACCACAGGCGAAATACATCGTCGCCACCACGTCACCGCAGACGGCTTCTATAAAGGCAAGAAAGTACTCGATATCGGCGACGAGTAATTGCCAGAGTGCTCAAGCACATAGCAATCGATGCTATGGGTGGCGAGGGCGGTGCTGCACTGACCGTTCCTGCCGCCCTCAAGGCCCTGCAGGACACTCCCGATTTACATCTCACCCTGGTTGGTGATCCCCGGCAGATAGAATCGCTGCTGGCGGATTCTGTCGTGCCGGATTTGGCCGACCGTTGCCGGCTGCTGGCAGCCGGCAGCAGTATTAGCGACGAGGAGCTGCCACGCAATGTACTGCGCAGCGGCCGCGACAGTTCCATGTTCAAGGCAGTAGAACTGGTACAGAGCGGCGAAGTGCAGGCCATGGTGAGTGCCGGCAACACCGGCGCCTTACTGATGATTGGCAGGCACCTGCTTAAAACCATCGAGGGAGTCAGCAAACCGGCCATTGTTGCCACTATCCCGGGCAGTCAAAACCAGTGTTATTTATTGGATGTAGGAGCAAATCCTGAAGCTGATTCTCAGCTATTGTTCCAGTTTGCGGTGATGGGCTCGGTGCTATCGGAATCCCTGTCAGGGCAATGCTGCAGTGTCGGGCTGCTGAATATCGGTTCCGAGCAGTTCAAGGGGACCGATGAGGTGCGCCAGGCCGCCGAACTCATGGAACAATGCCAGGCATTGAATTATGTGGGCTTTATCGAGGCCAACGCCCTGTTTGAAGGGGCTGCCGATGTGGTGGTCTGCGATGGCTTTGTGGGCAATGTCACCATCAAATCCAGCGCCGGGGTGGCCCATGTGCTGCAGGAATTGCTGGAGCAGGAGTTTGAGCAGAGTCTGATGACCAAATTGTCGGGGCAGTTTTCCAGCTCCCTGTTTAACCGGCTGGTCAGCCGCATCAATCCGCAGCGTTTTAATGGCGCCAGCCTGCTGGGGCTGCAGGGTTCAGTGGTAAAAAGCCATGGCAATGCCACTGAGGAAGGCTTTTACTATGCGATTCAGCAGGCAGTGCGGGAAGTGGAACAGCAGGTCCCGCAATTGATTGGCCAAAAGGTAGCTGCCATTATTGCAGCGAATCAGGGGATTCCCGAGCCTGCAGCCCCCCGAAAGAGTTAATTGGTTAGAGTTAATAAGGGCCTTAAGTGCCTGATATACAGGAATTAATAATATCACCATGGATAAATTCGGATTTGTATTTCCAGGCCAGGGTTCGCAGAAACTCGGTATGCTCGCCGAGCTGCAAGCCCAGTATAGCCTCGTAAAAGACACCTTCGACCAGGCCTCGGCCGTCCTCGGCCTCGATCTCTGGGAAATTTGCCAGCATGACAGTGACAACTCCCTGGATCGCACCGATATAACCCAGCCGGTACTGCTGGCTGCCTCGACCGCCATCTGGCGGGTCTGGCAGCACACGGGCGGCGCCGCACCATCAATCCTGGCCGGGCACAGCCTGGGGGAATATTCTGCCCTGGTGGCGGCTGGGGTACTGGAATTCGAGGCCGGAATCGCGATCGTCAACAAACGCGGCCAATTCATGCAGTCGGCGGTGCCCGCTGGCACCGGTAAAATGGCCGCCATCGTCGGTCTGGAGAACTACCAGATTAACGAAATCTGTGATGAGGCCGAAGAAGGGCAGGTGGTTTCGGCAGCCAATTTCAATTCACCGGGCCAGACAGTCATCGCCGGTGATGCCGACGCCGTGGATCGTGCCATCGCTCTGTGCAAGGAAGCGGGCGCCAAGCGAGCGCTGCCGCTCAATGTCAGTGTGCCTTCCCATTGCGATTTGATGCGCCCGGCGGCAAAGCAACTGGCTGCCGAACTGGAACAGCTGAGCTTCAGCAAGCCAGCAATTGCTGTGGTGCAGAATTATTCCGCCGATCTCAGCGAGGATCCGGAATTAATCAAACAGAACCTGGTCAAACAGCTTCATGAGCCGGTGCGCTGGGTGGACTGTGTGACGGTCATGTACAAGGCGGGCGTTGCCAAGCTGGTGGAATGTGGCCCCGGCAAAGTGCTGTGCGGCCTGAACAAACGCATTCAGTCGGAAATGATTTGTCTGGGCAGCGATGACCCCGGCAGCCTCGAGAATGCCCGAGAGGAAATGCGCGCCTGAGGCATTCACCGGCACTGCTGGTGAAAAAGTCGCAATAAATTCAAGAACAAAAATGCAGGAATACAAGTAATGAATGATGAAGTAACTGTAGCACTTGTCACCGGTGCCAGCCGGGGAATCGGCAAGGCTATCGCGCTTGACCTGGGCCGCCAGGGCATGACAGTGCTGGGCACCGCCACCACCGAAAAAGGGGCTGAGAATATCAGTGCCTATCTGCAGGAAGCTGGCATCAAGGGCAAGGGTTTTGCGGCCAATGTTGCCGATGACGATTCGGTCAGTAATTTGCTCAGCGCCATCAGCGCAGAGTATGGATTGCCCACTGTGCTGATCAATAATGCCGGCATCACCCGGGACAATCTGCTGATGCGCATGAAGGCTGATGAGTGGGACGATGTCATGCAAACCAATCTCGGTTCCATGTATCGGGTATGCAAGGCTTGCCTGAAGGGCATGACCAAAGCCCGTCGTGGCCGCATCATCAATATCAGTTCCGTGGTCGGCGCCAGTGGCAATGCCGGTCAAACCAATTACTCGGCATCCAAAGCCGGTATCGAGGGTTTCACCCGTTCCCTGGCCAAGGAAGTGGGCTCACGGGGTATCACCGTCAATGCCGTAGCACCGGGGTTTATCGACACCGACATGACCAGGGAATTGCCGGAACAACAGAAGCAAGCACTGCTGTCCGGTATTCCCCTGGGCAGATTGGGCGAACCTGAAGAAATTGCCGCGGTAGTAGGCTTTCTGGCCAGCGACAGCGGGGCCTATGTAACCGGCGAAACAGTTCACGTAAACGGTGGGATGTACATGGGTTAATAATTTCGAAATGCGGGTAAACATAAGGCCATTCAGGCCGACAGCAATAGAACAATTTACACATTACATCTCAGGCAAATAAGGGTAAACTTGCGTCTCTGAACAACACGGTTGGTTTGCTGCGACAAGGCCGTGGCAGAGAGGCTCTCAAAAAAGCCTTTAGAAACAAACACTAGGAGCTAATAATAGTTATGAGTAGCATTGAAGAGCGCGTAAAGAAAATCGTATGCGAACAGCTTGGCGTGAAGGAGGACGAGGTAAAGCCGTCCGCTTCCTTCGTAGAAGATCTCGGCGCTGATTCTCTTGATACTGTGGAGTTGGTTATGGCTCTGGAGGAAGAGTTTGAGACAGAAATCCCCGATGAAGAAGCTGAAAAAATCACCACAGTCCAACTGGCCATCGATTACATTAATTCGAATCTGTAGTTAATCGTCAATGCTAGGAATTAGAAGCTACTCCAGAGCTGTCTGGAGTAGCTTTTGTTTATTTGGCTGTCCGCAATTGAACCAGGAGCGATGAAGTGAACAGTAGAAGAGTAGTTGTCACCGGCCTCGGTCTGATTACTCCACTGGGCAATGACGTCTCTTCCAGCTGGAATGCACTGAAGAACGGCGAAAGTGGTATCGGCCCGATCACCCATATGGACGTGAGTGATTTCACCACCCGATTTGGCGGCTCAATCAAGAATTTTGATTGTGACCAGTATATGTCTCCGAAAGAAGCCCGGCGCATGGATATTTTTATGCGCTACGGAATCGCTGCCGGAGTCCAGGCCATCATTGATGCCGGGCTGGATGAAAACCTGGACAATCCCGAGCGGGCAGGCGTTGCCATTGGCTCGGGTATCGGCGGCATAACCGCCATCGAGGAAACCACCCGCCTGATCGGTGAATCCGGTCCCCGCAAGGTCTCACCATTTTTTGTGCCCGGCTCAATCATCAATATGATTGCCGGCAACCTGTCGATTCGTTTCGGATTGAAGGGTCCCAATATTGCTGTTACCACCGCCTGCACGACAGGCACACATAATATAGGTCTGGCGGCCAATATGATCAGCAATGGCCAGGCCGATGTGATGCTTGCCGGAGGTGCCGAAATGGCCACTTCACCGGTGGGCCTTGGCGGTTTCTGTGCCGCACGTGCACTGTCTACCCGCAACGATGATCCCGAACATGCCAGTCGCCCCTGGGACAAGGACCGTGATGGTTTTGTTCTCAGCGACGGAGCCGGCATTCTGGTGCTTGAAGAGTATGAACATGCCAAAGCCAGAGGAGCCACGATTTACGCCGAACTGCTTGGCTTTGGCATGAGCGGAGATGCCTATCATATGACTTCACCGCCTGAAGGGGGCGCCGGGGCTGCCCAGTGCATGAGTAACGCCTTGCAAAGCGCCGGACTCAATCCCGAACAGGTGGACTATGTGAATGCTCATGGCACTTCTACCCTGGCCGGTGACATCGCCGAGACCCAGGCCATCAAGACGGTGTTTGGTGATCATGCAAAGAAACTGGCTGTCAGCTCCAGCAAATCCATGATTGGCCACCTGCTGGGAGCCTCGGGCTCGGTGGAAGCCATCATCGCGGTGCTCAGTCTGCGCGACCAGGTCATTACCCCCACCATCAATCTGGAGCAGGCCGCTGAAGGCTGCGATCTGGATTATGTGCCCCATACCGCCCGTGATCAGGCCCTGAATGTGGTGCTGAGTAATTCCTTTGGCTTTGGTGGTACCAACGGCAGCCTGATCTTCGGCCAACTGGACTGATTGCTGACTGCAGGCGCTGCCGTCCCGGTGCGGCTTGGTGCTAGAATGCCCTGATACACAAGGGCCAGCACCGGGCCCGCAACGCACTGCGTGCCTATGCCTGTAATTGACAAACTCCGCCAATCGCCTCGCCTCAGCCTGCTGCTGGCAACGGCCTTGCTGTTATTGATAGCGGGCCTGATTGGTCTGCGCATCTTCACTTCTGTCTACGCACCAATGCAGGGTCTGCAACAGGAGCGTTACTATCTTCTGGAATCCGGCAGTAATCTGACCCGGGTGGCCGAAGATCTCGCCAGCGAAGGTTTTATTGACTACCCCATTGCCCTGCGCCTGCTGGCACGCTGGCAGGGTGTGGCCAACAATATTCAGGTGGGTGAATACCGCTTGTTGCCGGGCATGTCTGCCGCGGATCTGCTGGCTGACATGGTGGCCGGCGAAACCGTGCAATACCGCCTGACCCTGGTGGAAGGCTGGACCTTTGCCCAGGCACTTGCAGCCATTCACAACGCCCAGCACATCACCCGGGAATTACCGCCTGCAGTGGATCAGACCCTGCTGCTGGAGCGCTTCCAGATGCCCGTCTCCAATCCCGACATTAGCAGTGTCGAGGGCCTGCTGTTTCCGGATACCTATTTTTACACCCGCGGCACCACGGATATCGAATTATTGCGACGCGCCCATCAACGCTTGCGGGAGGTGCTGAACACAGCCTGGCAAGAGCGGCTCGGAGCCTTGCCTCTGGATACGCCCTATGAAGCTCTGATCCTGGCTTCCATCATCGAAAAGGAATCTGCCGCCAGCAGTGAGCGAGGCCATATCGCCGGCGTTTTCATTCGTCGGCTGGAGCAGGGCATGCGCCTGCAATCTGATCCCACGGTGATTTACGGATTGGGCAGCGACTTCGATGGCGATCTGCGCCGTGCCGATCTGCAGCAACACAGTGATTTTAATACCTACCGCATTAACGGTTTGCCACCGGCTCCCATCGCCTTGGCCGGAGAGGACTCTATCCGTGCCGCTTTGAATCCGCTACCCTCCGATTACCTGTATTTTGTTTCCCGTGGTGATGGCAGCCATTATTTTTCCGCCACCCTCGAGGAACACAATGCGGCAGTAAACCGCTTCCAGAGACAGACAACGCAATAGGCTGGCAAGGCATGAAAGGAAAATTTATCACCATTGAAGGTGTGGAAGGGGTCGGCAAGAGCACCCAGATCGAATCGATTCAGCAGTTTCTGCGTGACCGGAATATCAGTTTTGATCTCAGCAGAGAGCCAGGTGGAACATTTTACGCCGAAAAGATTCGCCAGGTATTGCTGGAAATCAATGATGAGAATCTGGACCCGACCGCTGAGTTGCTACTCATTTTTGCCGCCAGGGCGCAGCATTTGAGCAATCGTATTATTCCCGCCCTTGATTCCGGACAATGGGTGCTTTGCGACCGATTTACCGATGCCACCTATGCCTATCAGGGCGGTGGCCGGGAATTGGGCAGCAGCAAGGTTGAGCAACTGGAAATCCTGGTGCAGGGGGCGCTGCGCCCGGACCTCACTATCATTCTCGACCTGGATCCGGAGATTGGCCTGGAGCGGGCCCGCGATCGTGCCGATCTGGATCGCTTTGAGCGGGAAGAGCTGGAGTTTTTCAAACGGGTGCGGGGTGTTTACCTGCAACGTGCCCAGGAATTTCCGCAGCGCTATCTGGTCATTGATGCCGCCGGCAGCATCGACTCGGTACGGGACAAATTGCTGCGCGGCTTCGCCGAGTGGATTGACGCCAATGCCTGAAGCGGACCTTGACATGCAATTACCGGCAGCGCCTTACCCCTGGCAGGAAAAACTCTGGTCCAGCATGGCCGAGCGGCTTGCCGAAGATAAACTCGCCCATGCCTTTTTGTTAAGTGGCGCTGCCGGCATTGGCAAGTTTGAATTCCTGCGTCAGTTTGCCCGTCTGATACTTTGTCTGCAGCCCGATGCCAACAAGGTCTGTGGTCACTGCCATAATTGTCAGCTTGGCAGTCATGCGGAACATCCGGATATCATGATCGTGGCGCCGGAAGAGGGCGCCCGTGACATCAGTATCAGTCAGATTCGCGATCTTGGCGACTTTGTTAACCACACCAGTCACAGCGGCCTGGCGAAAGTGGTCATCATCGATCAGGCTCACCGCATGAATATCGCCTCGGGCAATGCCTTGCTGAAAACCCTGGAAGAACCGAGCCAGAAAACCTTTCTGTTTCTGAGTACTGATCTGCCGGGTTATCTGCTGGCCACAATCCGCAGCCGTTGTCAGCGCATCAGCATGGCAGTGCCGAGTCTGGAGATTACCGCCCGCTGGCTCGAACAGTATCTCGGCCCCGAAGATGACGCCACTGCCTTGCTGGCAGCTACCGGTTGCCGTCCGATGCAGGCTATTGAACTGGCTGCCAGCGGCAGTCTGCAGGAACGGCACCAGTTTGTTGCCAATCTGCTGCAAAGTTATGCCAGCCCCGAAGCGGCTGACAAACTGGTTAACCAGGCGCTCAAGATTGGCCCTTTAACCGCGATTGAGTATTTAAGCCATTGTTCGTCTACACTGATTAAGGAGCTGGCAAGTGACGGCAGCAACAGCCAGGCGGACGAGTTGACCCAGGGTGCTGCCCGGCGACTGCGTGATTTTGATGGGGCCAGGGTGCTCAAGCTGTTGTCAGGCATTTACCAGGAAAGCCTGCAGGCACGCAAGCAATTGCTGTCCAGCGCCAATCCCATGCCCCAGCTAATTCTGGAATCTGTGTTCTGGCATTGGGTGCAACTTGACAGCCGGCTCCAGGGGCATTGATAGCAGCACATTTCAAACTGCCTGACATGCTACGTTGCAGCTTCGTTACTACCCGGCTGAGCGCTGCAAAGTCAGGCGGCCTTCGATCAGGGAGTTTCAATGCAAGCGATGCAAACAACACACAGCCAGCGCGGTAGCGAAACCCCAGACAGCATTCTGCTGGCACTGAATATCGAATCGGCAACAGAGCTGCAACAGGTTTTCGTTCCCATCATCGAAGGTGGTGGCCTGTTTATTCCCAGGCAGCAACTGGGCAGACACGCACCGCCTATCACCATCGGGGCAGCGGTTTTCTTGCTGCTGCGCATCAGCAATCCGGATTACCAGGACGCCCTGACCGGACGAGTTGTGTGGCTCAAACCTGCAAGCGGTTCAAGCGGCAAATGCAAGTCCGGTTTTGCAGTGCAGTTTCTGGAAGGCGGCGATCGATTGCGTCAGCTTCTGGATAACCAGCCTGGTTCCGGCACCAGTGATCAGAGCTCGCTGGCGATCTTTGACTGACGGGCTGGCCACCAGCCTTGCTCAGTAGCTAAGCTCTGTAGTTAGCCCCAGTAGTTAACACCAGTAGTTTTAACAAGGGCCCGGAAATCAAATACCGAGTCGTCTCTCAACTTCTTCTGCCAATGCCAGGCAAGCAGTAAGCCCCGGCGATTCAATTCCCAGCAGATGAATGGCCGAACCCGGCGCATCGCCGTTTTCGCTCAGTAGCAGAAAATCCGCCGCCGGCTCTCCAGGGCCAGCCAGTTTCGGACGGATGCCGGCATAGGAAGGCTGCAACTCATCGGCCTTGATATTGGGCAGATATCGCTCAATGGCGCGGGCGAATTGCAGGGCCTTGTGGTCGCCACCCTGTGCTGCAAAGCCGTAATCGATGTCATCCCTGTAATGGGCATCGGGCCCAAAACGAAGCTGGCCTGCCAGATCCAGGGTGACATGGATGCCGAGACCCCGGGTGTTGGCTTCGGGCAATGGATAGACCAGGTGTTTCAAGCGCACCTGACCGTGATAGCTGTAGTAGTCGCCACGGCAATAGTGCAGTGTCGGTACAGCCGGGTGCTGATCCACTTGCCCCGCCAATTGCCTGGCAATGTCATTGGCCCAGAGCCCGGCGCAGTTAACAACTGCCCGGGTTTTGAATCCATAGTGTTCCGCATCGGGGCCGTGGCCGATCCGGCATTGCAGCTGATAGCCGGTAGCACTGGCTTCAATACCTGCAACCCGGGTATGGGGCGCGAAGATAACACCGGCCTGCTGCGCCTCCTGCAACAGCCTCAGCATCAATTCATGACTGTCGATGATGCCGGAAGAAGGCGAAAGCAGGGCGGCACTGGCCTGCAGTTGGGGCTCCAGCGCTTGCAGCGCCTTGCTGTCCAGCCACTGCAAATCCCCTACGCCATTCTTCTCGGCCCGTTGCTGCAGGGCCGCCAGCGCCGGCTCTTCCCCAGCCTGAGCCACCACCAGCTTGCCGGTGCACCGGTGGGCTATCTCCCGGCCCCGGCAATAGTCATACAGCAAATCCTTGCCCCGCAGACAAAAGCGGGCCTTGTAGCTGTCTTTGGGATAGTAGAGCCCGGCATGAATCACTTCGCTGTTGCGGCTGCTGCAATGCTGGCCCAGGGCCGATTCCTGCTCCAGCAGCACAATACTGGCGTGACGGTAAGCTGCTGACTGGCTGAGTTGGCGGGCCACAGCCAGACCAACGACGCCGGCCCCGATGATGCATACATCAAATCGATCCATGATTAATCTGCGACCCGGCCGCTATTGAGTGGTTGCCGGCTCTTGCTCACAGTTTGATCACTTGCCGAAAGGTCAGATTCAGTCGGGGCATTTCCAGACCCTTGACTTTAGGTAGTTCATGCAACCAATTGTTTTGTATACCTTCTCCCATAAGCAGCAGAGAACCATTGCGCAGCAGTATTCGGCGTCTGTCGCTGTTCTCCGGCGCTTTGGGACGCAGCCGAAAAGGGCGCTCGGCGCCAAGACTCAGGGAGGCAATCACCGGCTCAGGGCCCAATTCGGGCTCATCATCGGCATGCCAGGCCACACTGTCCTGGCCATTGCGGTAATAATTCAGCAGTACCGAATTGAATTGCCGGCCCGTGACCGCCTCGATGCCTTGTTTGAGCGCCAGCACCGACGAATGCCAGGCAAGCGCTTGCAGGCGTATTCCCGAGTAGCTGTAATCCCCATCGCCCATCCAGCATTGCAGTCTGGGCACCGGCATGAGGCGGCCGGCAATGCGGATCTGGTCCTGTTGCCAGGGAATGGAGTCAAGCAACTGGCCCAGCAGGGTGCTGGCTTGTTGGTCGCTTAGAAAGCAGGGATATTCGCGAATCCAGCCGTCACCGAGTTCATGGGTTTCGAAAGCATGCGGATCTGACTGATTTGTAAAGAGATTGGCTTGCATTGAGCGGTGTTTCAAAGCCCCGGACTGAGGCATAATGCGGGCTCGATTACACAGTGTCCACAATGGACAGCATCAGCAAAGGATACAGGAAATTGTCAGCATTTGATTATGATTTTTTCGTCATCGGCGCCGGTTCCGGAGGCGTTCGCTCCAGTCGCATTGCCGCATCCCTGGGAGCCCGGGTGGGAATCGCCGAGGAACGCTATTTCGGTGGCACCTGCGTCAATGTGGGCTGTGTGCCCAAAAAGCTGTTTTCCTATGCCGCCCATTTTGCCGATGACTTCGAAGACAGCCGCGGCTTCGGCTGGCAGGCCAGCAAACCGGGCTTTGACTGGCCAACGCTTATCAAGAATAAAGATACTGAAATCAAGCGTTTAAATGGTATTTATAAGTCATTACTTGATAAAGCAGGGGTCACGGTTCACGAATGCCGCGCCCGTCTGCTGGACGCCCATACTATCGATCTTGGTCAGCAAACCGTTACCGCCGACAAGGTCCTGCTGGCGGTAGGTGGCTGGCCCTGGCTGCCGGACATTCCTGGCCGCGAACACATGCTCAGTTCCAATGAGATCTTTCATCTGGAGCAACTGCCCGAATCCATACTGATCCAGGGCGGCGGCTATATTGCGGTGGAATTTGCCAGTATTTTCGGTCGCCTGGGCTGCGAAACCACCCTGATCTACCGTGGCGACCGCCTGCTGCGCGGCTTTGACGACGATGTCAGACAGTTTATTACGGCCCAGTTCCAGCATGATGTGAATCTGATATTGAATGACGATATCAATGAAATAACGAAGAATGACAAAGGCTTACGAATATCTCTTGATTCAGGCAATGAACTGGCTGTGGAAACTGCCATGGCCGCCACCGGACGCACGCCACTGACCGAAGATCTGGGTCTGGACAAGGTGGCCGTGGAACTCAGCGCCAATGCTGCCATCAAGGTTAACGAACAATTCCAGACCAGCGAGCCCTCCATCTACGCCGTGGGCGATGTTATTGATCGTGTGGCGCTCACTCCGGTTGCCCTTGCTGAAGGAGAATTCGTCGCCAGGTCTCTGTTTTCAAAGGAGAAATACCGGGCGATGGACTACCGAAACATTGCCACCGCGGTGTTCTGTCATCCCAATATTGCCACCGTGGGGCTGACCGAAGCCGAAGCGCTGGCAGCCGGGCACCAGCTGGATATCTACCAGGCCACCAGCAAGCCACTCAAACACACGCTCAGTGGCCGTGATGAACCGGCCTTCATCAAACTGGTGGTGGATCAGGACACAGACAAGGTGCTGGGTGTGCATATCGTGTCCCAGGACGCCGGTGAACTGGTGCAGGGCTTCGCCGTGGCACTTAACTGTGGCGCCGCCAAGGCAGACTTTGATCGCACCATTGGCATTCACCCAACGCTGGCCGAAGAAGTCGTGACCATGCGCAGCAAGCGTGAAGTAAAGCGCTGATGCAGTGGCGAATCCATCAGGCTCATGGCGACAGAGCAAGCACAGCCGGCAAACAGCCAAAGCAGAGGGTTTCTGGCTAAACTCGCTAACTGTCTGATTTAACGACGGATAGCCTGAGAGGCCTGAATTCCTGCTATTCCACTATTTCCGGTAATAAAGATTACCGGCACTAAGAAATTATATGTACTCAACGTACTCATAGATAGAAATTGGGTGCATTGAGTACATATCCAGCCCACTATGTCCTCAGTGGATACCCGCCAATTGCAGGATAGCCGATTCAACTATAGATTCTATGAAGTGATCTCGAATGAAGGTTGTTCAGATACAACTCCTCATGTAATGCCCCTATTTTAACCGTCAGATTGAGTCGAGAGTTAAAAATTGGGGACCACACTGGCAATGCAAATTATTCGTATCGGAGCGCAGAAATCGGATTGGCCGTTGTTGCATTGTAGGATTGAACTGCCTTAGTTACAGAGGCAATACCAGCTGCAAGGATAGCTGCCGATATGAAAGCCTAGAAGTTGATCTCATCGTGGTAATAAAAGTCCTCCAACCACTCACTCATTATCAAATAAGCAATCACAGAGGCAGTCAGCGACGCTATCATGACTATTCTGGCGATGCTGGAAATTAATATAGAAATAATCCTAAAATTGCTGGCGCCCAAAACTTTGCGAATCCCGATTTCCTCGATGCGTTCAGCTGCCACATGTAAACCTTCCGTCAGCAGTATAATAGGAAATACTCACAAGGAATCAACGATCTATCACATCAAATCGCCTAACAGAATTTGAGTAGCGGTAGAGTGCTTACTTGCTGCACCACAGTGTTATCAGGATCTCTTCTGGATGGTTGATATGCTGCGCTGAAAGTATGCTATGAGCACGACAGAGCGAATCTCGTACGGGACAAAATTGTCCAAAGTTTATTTAAAATACCTCACTTTTGGTACTCACCTACCCTTTTCATAACGTACTTATCAAAATTGTTGCTCACGCTCAATCGAACCAGGTCTTTAATTACCAACCTTCAACTAGGGGAATCAATATTTCAGATCTTTCTTGCCTAGTGACGACGATTTCGTCGCCGATTTTTTTCCCAGCTATCAATCGCCAGAATAATCGTAAATGGACAGTGATGCTCTTTAACTTCCCGATTGATTACTTTACCGAACAATTCTGGAATGGCACGCATTTCACAACTTGGCGTGGCAAGTGTGGCTGCCAACACAAATGAAATACCCAGATGAGCATAGAAATAACTCATCCAAATAATTATCAAGACACCAAGCAATGATGAACTGGCAGTGCCACTAATAATAAGGTTAGCTCCGGCCACTACTCCCAGCACAATTACTGAAATGAGGGTCGGATAGAATTTCCAATCTTTAGAAAAGCCAATATTGACCACGTAATTAAAAACACAGAGCACCAGCAATATCATAAGGGCGAGATTAGGCAACAACTCCAGAGGTTGCTCTATAAAATAGGGTGCAATTTTGAAAAGTTCCCATAGTCCATAAATACATGCAAGGCCAAGGGCAAGACGAAGCAGCCTTCCAATTGGTCCAGGCTTGGAAATGCTTCCTTTATCAACCAAATTTAAAGACATAAACAGCCTTCTGACGGATCAAGTTGATGCGCAACAGACCCCTGCTTGAATGGGTGGGCAAGGCACTGTGCCATAAGAACAGAACACACAACAGTCACCTGTTTTCGGCTTGAATAATGACCCACAACTGGCGCATGAATAAAAAAATAGACAGGAATCTGTTGGCATGACTTCGTCGTGCGCAGCACCGCAATTTGGGCAGGTTAGTATCGATTGTAGTTCTATGTCCGGCATAGATTTTCCTGCTGACGTCTGGCAAAGAGACCAAGTATTGCGGCTGTCACCGTGCCGATGGTCCCCAAACGTAGTAATGTCCGCTTCTGCATCGGGGACTATGAAACTGGTTTGGCAGGATAACCTGCGTTGGTGGAGGCGGCGCCAATTTTCACGGGTGTTGTCACATTGGGATCAAACACAACAGTAGCTGTCTTGCTCTCGTAGTCTACAGTTACCGATTTCACACCACTAACCTGTTCGATTGCCTTGCGTACAGTTATCGGACACGTTGCACAGGTCATGTTTTCCACGTTGAAAGTGGTTGTCTTTTCTTCAGCAATTGCCTGGGAACTGCTGCTGATTTCCCCCTGCTGGGTTGGCATAATAGCCAGCGCTGTAACTCCACTGACAGCAACAAAAGCGAGCGCAGTTAAAGTAATGATTATTCTTTTCATGATCCTATCTCCTGTTAATAGAACAATGGGGCCCAAAAATCTATAGTGGCCGAGAGCAGTGCAATGACGGTAGCAATCCAGAGGGCTGAATGGGTAATCAGCCCCGACATTGGACGCACGCAAAAGCTCTCGTTTTCACAAGCTGGTTTCGGTTTGAAGTAGACGTGCCAGAAACCAGCTGCCAAAGCCAGTCCCGTCACTGCCAGGAAGTGCGGCTTGTAGGGTTCCAACGCTGTCAGACTGCCGATCCAGGCACCGGAGATACCCAGCGATACAAAAACCAGCGGCACAATGCAGCACGATGACGCAACTAGCGCACCGATAACACCTCCTGCGGCGAACAGCTTTTCAAGGCCGTTAATCGCACTCTCATTAGAGTTCGCCTCAGAATTTTCGTGAAGGTGATTCAATCTCCTCTCCAATTTTAGCGGTCTGTACTTGACTGGTTCCGCAAATGAAGAGACCATAAACCCTGTAGCCAGTACAGAGTCAAGAAACTTCATCGAGTGATTTTGTTAATCAAATAGTTGATTCGGAGATCGGTAATGAGACGAGGTGAACTGGCAGCACGTAGTGGTTGCAACGCCGAAACTATCAGGTATTACGAAAAAATCGGTCTTCTTCCAGCGCCAAGACGCGCTGCAAACGGTTACCGGGATTACGACGAACGACATGAAGAACGATTACATTTTATTCAAAGAGGTCGAGAACTTGGATTTAACATCGACGACCTCAATAGCTTGCTCAGCCTGGTCGATCGCAATGCTGTATCGTGTCATGAAGTCGAAGAGTTGGCGAAGCAACACTTGCAATCAGTGCGAAGCAAGATTGGTCAACTCAGGAGAATGGAGGCGATTCTTGCGGAAACTATCAGCTCATGCAGCGGCGAGGATGTCCCCGAATGCCCGTTGATAACAAGCCTGTTTAATGACTAGTTGTGATCTTTCAGTAGATTGTAAAGAGTTTCGCTGAACTCTTCCGGCGTAATCAGTCCAACGTTTCGATACAGCTCTTCCCCGTCAGAATTCAGAACTAGTAGTGTAGGCATCCCAACAACATCATGCGCTTTTGCACTTTCCGGAAACGCATCAGTATCTACTTCAACAAAGACATAATCTTGCAAGGCTTCGATTACCGTAGCATCAGAAAACACTTGTGCTTCGAGCACTTTACAGGCAGCACACCACTCTGCGGAAAAATCGATCAGAACGAGTTTGCCTGATTGAGAGGCAGTAGCGAGGGCCGCAACTAAGGGCGAAGAAACTGTTACATCAGCAGACGAAGAGTCTGAAACGTCGGGCGCTTGCAATCCTGGTGAATAACCTAACTCCCTGATCGCCTCGTACATGATATCAAGCGTGACCAGAGCAGCATCATAACTCACCGTGAACGCATCCCGGTCCAGGTTTACTGTTATGTTCTCTTCTTGAATTCCTGGCAACTCTGACAGAGCTGCTACGACACTATCTGGTCAGCTCATTCAGGTAACGCCGCCGCGGCTTTTCATCATGCCTTCGACAAACAGTGTCACCTTCGATAGCTCCGCTTCTAGGGCAGCCGCCTGCACAGACAATGACAGTAGGAGCCCTGCGAAGGCTAGGGATAACAGAGCGTATGCTTTAACTAAGCTCTTCATTTTTAGGTAATATTTCCATAAAGAATTTCTATGACGACCTCTACCATAGCCCTGTAAGCACTACAGGCTCAAGTTAATTTACCTTAATAAAGACAGTGCATTTCCCATAATCTTGAAGTTTGGCACAAGCCGTGTATCGTCTGGTAATCATCCACTGACAGTCGACTGCTTGCTTATGCTGACACTTTTTACAGAGGGCTACTCTCGCCGTAAGTTGACGTGTCGCAACTTTTTGTTCGCTTTCTTTTTGAATTGATTGGGATAAACCAGGATCTGTTGGATCCGAACGTAAAGATTGCATCACTGCATTCGCGGCGCAACTCTCATCTTTATATGAACAATATCAAAATGGGGTCTGCTGTCGTGTGCTTGAATTTTTAGAGTTGACGAGATGAGTAATTTCTACTTAACCAGTACGATAATCTACATTGCAGCTGCACTGGCTGAAATCGCTGGTTGCTTTGCCCTTTGGGCATGGTTACGGCAAGACAAAAGTGCCTGGTGGCTGCTTCCCGCAATAGTTTTCCTGCTTGCTTTTGCCTGGCTACTTACGCGCATCGACGTAGGTTTTGCCGGGCGAACCTATGCGGCGTATGGGGGGATTTATATTGTTTCTTCGTTATTGTGGCTTTGGCTTGTAGAAGGAGCGCGGCCAAATGGCTGGGATGTTACAGGCGCTGGTCTGGCGATTATGGGAACAGTCATAATCCTGTCGGGAAGCCGGCTAACGCATTAATTAAGTTGATAATAAATTCACTTGTGCGCGTCTCCCTGCAATCGATGAATACCACTACTGCACGTTTGATATTCTGCCTGAATTATTGAGTGCCCATGATCAACTAACGATAATGGGCACTCAGTTTAAGAAAAATTAAATCGATCATGCCGAGCCGATTGAAAGAGCTAAGCAGCCCTTGCCCTATTGTTACTGCGAATCGCAAAACTGTGCCACAGCAAATAAAGAGCCGGAATAACACACAAAGTCAGCACCATTGTGCTTAACATCCCACCTATCATTGGCGCCGCAATCCGCTGCATAACTTCCGACCCCACGCCACCTCCGGTCATAATTGGCAACAGCCCTGCGGTGATCGCAGCCACTGTCATAACAATGGGCCGCAAGCGCTGCAATGCCCCTTGCTGGATGGCGTCCCGCAATCCTGACTGCGATGGATTTTCATCAGGCCCCAATTTGTCCAGATAGTCTTGCCGATACTGATTGAGATAGATCAGCATGATCACGCCTATCTCTACCGCAACTCCGGCCAGGGCAATTACTCCAACCGCAACCGCTACTGATAAATCGTAGCCAAGATACCACACAAACCAGGCACTACCCGCGATCGAAACCGGCAGGGATGCCAATATGATTAATACATCGCTGACTCTGTGGAATGCGAGATAAAGCAGCAGAGTAATTATCACCACAGTTAACGGCACTACCAGTTTGAGCCGTTCAATAGCCCGTTCCATATATTCAAACTGACCAGACCAACCCAGTGTATAACCAACAGGGAGATTAAGATTGCTCTCAAGAAACTCTCTTGCGCTGCTCACATAACTGCCTACGTCGATTTCGGCGATATCAATATAGACCCAACCGTTCGGGCGGGCGTTCTCACTCTTGATCATCGGCGGGCCATCTTCTATTTCCACCCTGGCAACATCGTTCAATGCAATACGGTCGCCTCTCGGCGTGATAATCGGTAGGCGTCTTATATTTTCCAGAGAGTCACGTACCTGGCGCGGATAGCGCACGTTAATCGGATACCTTTCCAGACCTTCAATGGTCTCCGATACATTCATGCCACCTATGGCGGACGTCACAACTGCCTGCACGTCTGCGATGTTGAGACCCAGGCGCGCCGCGGCCAAGCGGTCGATATCCACTACCACATAGCGCCCACCGACAACTCGCTCTGCGTAGACACTGGAAGAACCGGGAAAGTCACCGAGCAGATTCTCAATATCTCTGCCAATCGATTGAATCACATCAAGCTCGGGCCCGCTTATTTTAATACCAACCGGAGTTTTAATGCCGGTAGCCAACATATCAATGCGTGTTTTGATGGGCATGACCCAGACATTGGCAATTCCCGGCAGTTGCACTCTTTCACGAATTTCCGCCCGGATGTCTTCCATGCTCATACCTTCGCGCCACTCTGATTCCGGCTTGAACCGGATCACCGATTCGATCATGGTCAGCGGAGCCGGATCGGTCGCGGTTTCCGCGCGTCCTATCTTGCCAAATACCTGCGCCACCTCAGGTACTGATTTGATCATCCGGTCAGTTTGTTGCAGCAGCTGAGTCGCCTCACCAATGGGAAGACCCGGGCGCGCGGTGGGCATATACATCCAGTCGCCTTCATCCAGCGGCGGCATAAACTCTGAACCCAGCCTCGATATCGGCCATGCCGCGGAGGCAGTAAGCAATACAGCGGCGACAATCACCGGCCAGGGATGTTTGGTAATGAACCCGACCACCGGTCTGTAACAAGTCGTCAGCAGACGATTCAGGGGATTACGCTGTTCAGAGTGAATCTTTCCCCTGATCAGATAACCCATGAAGACTGGAATGAAAGTAATAGAAAACAACGCCGCTGCAGCCATGGCCCAGGTCTTGGTAAAGGCCAGGGGCGCGAACAATCTTCCCTCTTGGGCTTCCAGTGTGAATATGGGCAAGAAGCTAAGCGTGATAATGAGCAGGGAGAAAAACAGTGGACCACCAACCTGGGTAGTCGCTTCCGCAATCAAATTCCAGCGCTCCTTACCCACCAGCCCGGGACGCCTTTCCATGTGTTTGTGGACGTTCTCGATCATGACGATAGCACCATCCACCATGGCGCCAATAGCAATGGCTATGCCACCGAGGGACATGATGTTCGCATTGATACCCTGGGCTCGCATGATCAGCAGCGCGGCCATGATGCCGAGCGGCAAAATAGCGATTGCTACCAAAGACGAACGCAAATGAAACAGGAATACCAGACAAATCAAGCCGACCACCAGAAACTCTTCAATCAACTTGGTGTAGAGATTATCCACTGCCGCACCGATGAGTTCCGAGCGATCATAGGTTGGCACTATTTCCACACCCTCTGGTAAACTCGTAGTGAGCTCTTGCAGCTTGGCTTTGACAGCAGCGATCGTTGCTTGCGCATTCTCACCACTACGCATGACGATAACGCCGCCAACCACTTCGCCTTCCCCATTGAGATCAGCAACCCCGCGTCGCAGTTGCGGGCCAAGTTGAATAGTAGCAACGTCTCCCAGCAAAACCGGTACGCCTCTGTCGTCAGCCTTTAGAGGAATGTTGCGTAACTCTTCCATGCTCTGCACATAACCAGTGGCTCGAACCATAAATTCAGTTTCGGCCATTTCGATCACCGAGCCACCGACCTCGCTATTGCCGTTTTGAATCGCCTGTCTGATCTGCGTTAAATTCAATCCGAGTGCGCTGAGCCGATTGGGATCAACCACAACCTGATACTGTCTGACCATTCCTCCGATGGTGGCGACTTCAGAAACCCCTTCTACCGTCTGCAGCTCGTATTTGAAAAACCAGTCCTGTAATGACCGTAGTTCGCTCAGGTCATGATTTCCTGTTCTGTCCACCAGCGCATATTCATACACCCAGCCCACACCGGTGGCGTCTGGGCCAAGTGCGGGTGTTACTTCACCGGGCAAAGCGGCACTGACCTGACTGAGATATTCCAGAACCCGGCTTCGGGCCCAGTACTGATCAGTACCGTCTTCGAAAATCACATAAACATAGGAGTCACCGAAGAAAGAATAGCCACGGACATTGACCGCGCCGGGTACAGACAACATGGCTGTGGTTAATGGATAGGTCACCTGGTCCTCCACCACCTGGGGCGCCTGGCCGGCAAACGGTGTGCGGATAATGACTTGCACATCGGACAGATCGGGAATGGCGTCCACCGGCATGCTGCGCAAATTGAGCAAACCAGCAGCCATCAACAACAGGGCGGCCAATAGCAATAACCCGCGATTGGCAATGGACGAGCGAATAATAGCGGCAATCATTGCATAGCCTCCGCCTCTTCCATCACGAGAATTTCGTAGCCACCGCCTTCGAGCTGACGAAACTCGAAGCGCACAGTCTCATCGACTGCGAAGTCACTGAGATTAACTTCCGGGACAGTAGTGAAACTCATGGTCATGGCAGGCCAGCCGAGCGCTGCAACCGGTTGATGGGACAGGGTCACCATGCCATCGTTCATCATGCTGGCGATGCGGCCGGTTGTGGAATAGACCGCTTCCTGATCTCCCGATAAATCGGCGCTTCTTTCCATATCCATATCCATATCCATGCTTTCAGAAGTGGATTCGCTCGCCGCGTCGAGCCGGGCCAAAGCCTGCTCGCCGTTGGCTTCGGCATCAATCAGAAACTGCCCTGAGGTAACTACGGTCTCACCAGCAGACAGGCCCTGCAGAATTTCGATCCGCTCGCCACTGCTGACACCGGTACGTACTGCACGCGGTTCAAATCCGCCATCATCCCGAACGACAATAAGTCGCGAGCCAGAACCTGAACGTATGACTGCTTCGCGTGGCACAGCCAATACGTCGAGCCGGGGATCGGTAGCAATAGCGACATTGGCGAACATGTTGGGTTTTAACCGATGGCCGTCATTTTCAATTACGAGCCGAACCCGTAGCGTTCTGCTGCTACGCTCCAGTTCCGGGTAGATATAACTCACTTCGCCCGTCCAGGTTTCACCAGGGAAGGCTGGAAATTCAATATCAGCCTCCAGACCAACTTCCAAATCTGCAGTATCCGTTTCAAAGATATCCACATCGACCCAGATGGAATCCAGTGACGCCAGCGTGGCGATCGTGCTGGCAGGCTGTACATAATTGCCTCGTCGGGTGCCCAGAGACACGACCAGCGCATCATTGACAGCGCGATAAACCAGTCGACTACTCGTGTTCCCGTTACTGGCGAGTTCGTCGACTTGTGCTGGAGTAAATCCCAGCGCCAGCAGACGTTCCCGGGCCAGAGCAGCCAAAGTCGGATTGCGAGCCTGGCGCGCAGTGATGAACTCCTGTTGGGCGCTGACAAGATTGGGCGCATACAATTCGTAAATCACCTGGCCAGCCTCGACCTGGTCACCAACACTGTCCAGATTGAAGACCTCAAGCCACCCCTCAGCGCGTGGATGCAGCATTTCGATTGTCGCTTCGTTCCAGCGCGTGTATCCGACTGCTTCTACATCGCGAGCGAATTCGGTGCGTATCGCCTTGGCAGTTCTTAGTCCCAGATTGTGCTGAACTGTCGAATTGACTCTGACAGCATTGGTGTCACCATCAGGCTCTTCATAGACCGGAATCAAATCCATTCCCATCGGCGACAGGCCGGGTGCATCGCGCCTGAAGCTTGAATCCATTGGCGCCACCCAGTAAAGCGGCTGCGCTTCCTGCGTTGCAACCATAGAGTCCTGCATACCGTCATGTTCCACAGGAATGAAGCTGGCAGCCAAATACCCCATAGCGCCAGCAACAATTGCAACACTTAGTAAACGTACTGAATTTTTCATTGTGCAGTCTCCACGGGCCAGAGTTGGCCTCCGGTTAATTTGTTGATTTGACTGATGCTGATAAGCCGATCAGCCTGCATTTCTGATATCTGCAATTGCAGATCCAGCAGTTGTTGCTGCGCCTGAATCAAGGTTTGAAAGTTGCCACCACCACCACGAAAGTTGGCGCTGGCTGCGCTCAGAGTTTGCTCGGCCCTGGGAATCAATTCAGTCTCGAAAAGGTCGATGCTATGAGAAAGCTCTTCTTCTGTAGAAAGCAGTTGCTCAAGGTCAGCTGCTAACTCGCTGCGCAAACGGGCAACGTCGGCCCGCGAACTGGCATAATTAAAACCCGCCGCCGCTTTTCGAGCCGAGCGTTTGCCGAAGTCCAAAGGAATATTAAGGCTGACTCCGACCTGAGTGCGTTGTTCAATGTCGTTCCAGAGTTCGTTGTAGCCAACATTGACCTGAAAGTCCGGAAAGTCTTCCAACTCCACCAGCTCTTTATTTCGCTGTGCCAACCTTAATCTTGCCTGCAGAGCCATTAATTCAGGCTCGGATTCCAGCACCCATTCCAGAAGAATATTGCGGCCAGGCAAGGTCCGAATGGGCAGTTGTTGCCCCGGCAGCCCGAGCGGGGCGTCGGCGGACTGGTTGAGAAGGTCATTGATCCGGGCCTGCAAGCGTCGGATTTCCTGATTCAGTACCAGCTCCCTGTGTCGCAATTCCACAAGGCTGGTCTGAATTTGCAACACGTCTTGCTGCAGCCCCAGTCCGTTTGCATACCGGGTCGAAGCGACCGTTTCAAGATCATTCAGCAGATCCCTATGCTCGGCATTAACCGACAATGCCTGATCGGCAAACCACAGTTGTGACCACAAACTCCTGACTTGCTGAATCAGAGCAACCAGTAACTGCTCATAATTCGCTTCTTCGATCTCTACCCGCGCTTCGGCTAACTCAGTACGAAGTTGCCGCTTCCCTGGCCACGGAAACAATTGAGAGACCTGAAGCGTTTGCCGTACTCTCAATGCATTGCCAAAGTCACTGGGTATATCCGTGCCAATAGACGACGGCGCTACAGAGTAACTCAACCTGGGATCATCTAGCGCCCCAGCACTCTCAGTCAGCGCGCGGCTCGCTCGAATTCGTAATTCACGGGCAGTCAGTCCGGCGTTTTGTTCAATGACCGCTTGCGTCAGGTCTGCCAACAATAGTTCATCGTCTGGAATGAATTGCCCAAACACAGATGCCGTCCATCCGCTGACTATCCAGCACAGCACTACAAGTTGCGCGATTCCATATTTCTTGCATATACCCATTTCGATTTCTCGCCAATTACACAAGCACAGCACAATAACCGCGAAGTCAACGCGACCATTGAATAACGTGCTAAATGATAAGTTGAATTAATTGCCTGCGTTTTCAGCAGGCGGACCTATCCTGTCTCAGACAGAAATGGGGGGACGGAATAGACTTTGGGGAGGTTCGGAAGGGGCGAAGCGGGAATAAAGAATCGCTTGCGGAGCAACGCCTGGATCATGAAGCAAATAGGAAAGCTTTGCGCCTGATTGACTGTAGCTGAGACAGGCACCACACACCTGTTCACAATTGTTAAAACCGTTGGAATTGGATGATTCATTTTCACCAGTCGCATATGATGAATCGTCGATGCCTTCCATGTTCATTGAGTGAGATACATCCAGAACAATCTGACTATCCATACCATGCATTTCCATGCCGGGCATCGTGCAGAAAAGCGGATAAGCGGACAGCTGCCCGGAAACCAGCAGCAATGCTAGCATCGTCAGGAAGGTTCGATTAATTGTTGTGAGTCGACGCGGCATGTGACTATCTATTATTCAGATGTTATTAAATTAACGATACAAAACACGGGAAAATGCACTTAGCCGTAATCATAAACCCTAGAGTAGCTCAAAAGTAAACATTTTTATCAAAAGGGTAAGCGGATTAAATGGTTGATCTTACCTTTGCATGAGAGTGAGACAGACCGGCATCTCATCGGATTATCTGGTTGATGCTTCACCT